>Ga0315279_10004707_pt1 | contig 18185 bp, 21 predicted proteins | sample YL17G06_20_MG_FD_203694 | JGI IMG/M metagenome (GOLD analysis project Ga0315279, IMG submission 203694) | Sediment microbial communities from Yellowstone Lake, YNP, Wyoming, USA - YL17G06_20 | ecosystem: Environmental > Aquatic > Freshwater > Lake > Sediment | place: USA: Wyoming | collected... | reverse complement strand
TCCAAATCTTCGATTAGATACATTGAAGATTCCAAGTAGCTTGTCGTTTGAAGATGCAACTTTGATCGAACCCGTAGGGTGCTGCGTACGTGCCCTGAGAAAATGCGGTGTTCGAGCCGGCAACTCGATAGCAGTGATAGGTGCTGGAGCAACAGGATTGATCCATGCAGCGCTTGCCAAAATTTATGGCGCATCGCCAATAATTGTGAGCGACCTAATTGATTTTCGTTTGAGTTTCGCAAAAAAGTTCGGCGCAGATGTGGTGGTCAATTCAAAGAGAGAAGACCTGAACGAAACGGTCAAGAATGAAACTGATGGGAGAGGGGTTGACTTAGCGGTGGTGACGGCGCCTAGCTTGGAGGCGTACAAAGCAGGCATTGCGGTTTGCAGGAGAGGCGGCAAACTCTGCGTGTTTGCGCCCACAACTCCGGGAAAGCATTTGGAGATAAGTCCCAAGGAACTGTTTTTCTCAGAGTTGCAGATAATACCGTCCTATTCGACCTCTCACCTGGAAACTCGGGCAGCATTGAGATTAATAGAATCAGGCAAGATTAGGGTTGAAGAGTTAATAACTCACAGATTCAAACTTGAGGAAACTGCGAAAGCCTTCACAACGGCATTGGAAGGCAGAGAAACCTTGAAGGTAGTGGTGCAAAACACATGATCCAGACGAGGAGTCTTCCGTGAACGTTAGGAATGAAGTTCAGGGGGTTATATTTGATCGAAATGATAGGAGACGCGTTTTGCTCGTCCAGAAGAGGGATACGAGGGTCAGGCGTTTTCATTGGAGACTTCTCAAAGGCGGAGTGAACAAGGGAGAAACCAAGGTTGATGCCCTGAGAAGGGAGATTTTCGAAGAAACAGGGCTCAAGAACATCAGGGTCCAAGACCAAATTCACTATTATGAATTCGTTTTTAGAGAAACTCTCCACAGAGTATCCAGCTTCTTGGTTGAGGCAGATTCGAAGGATCCCGTCAGGCTGCAGGAATCCGAACTTTCAGACTATTTATGGACGAAGCTTGATGATGCTGATAGACTGTTGTATTGGGCAAATGAGAAGGAGGCTCTGAAAAAACTGAGCCAGTTTTCTAAGCTTTTGTGAGGATCGTAAGAATCTGAGTGTGTTAAGACATGACAGACCAAATGATGGTCGCAATGCTCTATGGCGTTAGAGACCTGAGAATCGAAAATGTGGCTGTTCCAACGGTGGCAGCAGGTGAGGTTCTTGTCAAGGTCAAAGCGGCCACAACATGCGGCACAGACCTGAAGATATTCCAGAGGGGCTACGTTGAAAAAGTGATAAAGCTCCCGAGTATTTTTGGACATGAGTGGGCAGGTGAAGTTGCCGAGGTTGGTCTGGGCTTAGGATGGCCTGAAGAAGGAATGCGCGTTCGTGCGGGAAACAGCGCGCCGTGTTTGCACTGTAACATGTGTCAAAGAGGCAAGTACAACCTTTGTGAAAACATGATCTGGCTGTGGGGGGCTTATGCCGAATACGTGAAGGTTCCGGCACGCATGGTCTTGGTCAACATGCAAGAAATTCCGGTGCACGTGTCTTATGAAGAAGCCTCAATCGCCGAGCCTTTGGCATGCGTTCTTCATGGCATTGAGGAAGCAGGAGTGAAGCTGGGAGATACTGTCGCAATAATAGGCGCCGGTCCAATAGGACTGCTTCACTTGTTGGCAGTCAGGAAGATGGGTGTTGAGAAGACAATAATGATTGACCTAGTCGACGTGAGATTGGACTTTGCCAGGAAGATTGGTGCCGATGAAACAATAAACGGGGGAAATGCGAATTCAATCGAGGAAGTGAGACAACTTACAAACGGCTACGGCGCAGATGTGGTGATCGAAGCAATAGGTTTACCTGCCACGTGGGAGCAGGCCCTGAAACTTGCACGAAAAGGCGGAACAGTTCTAGAGTTCGGTGGATGTCCCCCTGGAACAGAGATAAAATTGAACGCAGAGCAACTTCACTATGGCGAAACAAAGGTCCTCGGCACTTTCCACACGACTCCTCTGCATTTCAGAAAAGCACTGAATCTGATAGCGTCGAGAACTATTGATGTGAGACCGCTTGTGACGCGGAAGATGAAGCTTGAAGACCTAAAAGAAGCTTTTGAGATACTCTCAACTTCAAAAACGGAAATAAAAATCGCGATTACGCCATAGTCTTACGATTGAGAAGCGCAAAACCGACTTAGTTCCAATTCAATTCATAGAACAAGACTGTCTCGCTTGGAGTTCCGCAGCTCCTATAAACTGTAATGTACCAACAATCCCCTAAAAGTATATGTGGCTCGATGCGTGGGTGAACTACGGCATGTCCGAAGCTGCTGGTTACATTCTTAGAATCGCTGGTGAAGAGTGGGTTGACCATGTCTTTGACATGGCAATTTATTACACGAATCTGAATAGAAAATGGAATTCAGGGCAAACAGTTCTTTTCATTCATAAGACAGGCTCAGGTGATGCTTTCGTCGGTTACGGTGTCGTCGAACATGCGTCGGAAAAGGACGAGTTGTCTGATGATGAGATGCTTGATTGTGAACGCGGCGGCTGGGAAAGAGCGATCGAGTTCAGGTATGTTAAGAGGTTTGAGAAACCCTTGCTGATCAAAGAGACGTTTCTTAAGAATTCAAAGCTCCGCGGAAGATTTTTTCAGGGGACGGAGCTCAAAAAAGGGCAGGTGGAACTTGTCCTTAAACAGGCCGATTCACGCTTATCTCACCAAAAGTCTTAAAACGAATAATCAGTGAAAGGTTAATGTGGAGAATGGTTATGGTCTACTGCACTAAATGTGGTACTCAGAATCCTGACGACGCAACGGTCTGCGTAAAGTGTGGAGCTTCGCTGTATGGAGTCGGTGAAAGAGAACATTATAGGCGAATGGATACGGAATGTTTTGGTATACCAAGAGGCGGTGCAGTTGTGGGCATCGCCATCGGCGTCATTATCGTGCTGTGGGGGCTCATAGCGATTTTGCAGGAGGCCAAGGTACTTCCCTCAAACGTAGCGGTCTGGCCGATTGCCGTGATCATCTTCGGAATACTAATTGTCATCGGCGCACTGTATGGGTTGAGTCGAAGATAGAGACACACCCGTTTTTCTGTTGATTTCCCGGAAAATCGAGCGAAGGCGGCTTGTTGATTCCACAAATGCCGTGGATGAAAGAATTTAAATGGCGATTAACGCTTTAAGGTTCTGTCGTTGCTGAAGGGGGAGCGGATGGTAAAGTACGTTTTCGTTACGGGCGGCGTTTTAAGTTCAGTTGGGAAGGGGATATTGACTTCTTCTATCGGCAAGATGCTTCAGGCAAGGGGAGTCAATGTAAACGTCATAAAAATTGATCCTTACGTCAACGTCGATGCGGGTACAATGAATCCTTACATGCACGGGGAAGTTTATGTGACTGATGACGGCGGCGAAACCGATCTGGACCTCGGATGGTATGAGCGCTTTCTTGATTTGGATCTGAAGAAGGACAACAACATTACGACAGGTTTGGTTTACAAGACGGTGATTGAAAAAGAAAGGCGCGGCGACTTTCTGGGAAGATGCGTTCAGATTGTGCCGCATGTGACGAACGAAATTAAACATCGAATTCGCATCGTTGCGAAAGATTCGGGCGCTGACGTGGTTTTGACTGAGGTCGGAGGCACCGTGGGGGACATTGAGGGTTTGCCTTTCCTTGAGGCAATCAGGCAGATGCGTTTGGAAGAAGGGTATGAGAACACGTTGTACGTGCACGTTGCGTTGGTTCCTATACTTGATGTTACGCAGGAAATGAAAACGAAGCCTCTTCAGCACAGCGTGAACGAGTTGCGGCGTATCGGTATTCAGCCGGACACGATTGTTGCGAGAAGCCCTGAGATGATTGACGCTGAGGCATTGAGGAAAATAGCTTTGTTCGGCACTATACCTGAAGAGGCAGTTTTCTGTTCATATAATGTGGGATCAATCTACCAGGTTCCGCTGATACTTGATGAGCAGGGGATGGGCGACTTCATCTGCAGGCGTTTCGGGTTTTCGGATCGTCAGAAAGACTTCAAAGACTGGAGGAAATTTGTAGAAGCCATTTTGAAGCCGGAGCATGAGGTGAAGATTGCTTTGGTTGGCAAGTATGCTGGGCTTGCGGACAGCTATGTTAGTATGAGCGAAGCTCTGAGACATGGCGGAGCAGCGTGCAGAGCCAAGGTGCGCATTGATTATCTTGAGGCTGAGAAGCTTGAGCAGAATCCTGATTGCACTGAAAACCTCAAGAGTTGTGATGGAATATTCGTGCCCTACGGTTTCGGACCAAGAGGGACTGAAGGGAAAATAGCAGCCATCAAGTATGCAAGAGAAAATGACGTTCCTTTTCTGGGAATATGCTATGGATTCCAGTTGGCGGTCATCGAGTTTTCGAGACACGTTTGCGGTTTGAAGGATGCCAACAGCACGGAGATAAACCCGACTTCGCCTTATCCGGTTATTGATCTGATGCCTGAGCAGCGTGGAGTGGAGATCAAGGGTGCAACGATGCGGCTTGGAGCTCACAAAATAGTGGTCGAACCAGACACAACTGCGCATTTGCTTTACAAGTGCGAAGAGGTTTATGAACGCCACCGGCACAGGTTTGAGGTTAACCTTGAATATTCAGAAACCTTGAGGAAGAATGGGTTGACGTTTTCTGCGAAGAGCACGGATGGTAGAAGGATGGAGATGTTAGAGTTACGTGATCGCTTCTTCTTTTTCGCATCGCAATTCCACGGCGAGTTCAAGAGTCGACCAGGAAGACCTGATCCGGAATACTATGGCTTCATAAAAGCATGTTTGGACCAGAAGCTTGGAAAGGACAAGCCTGATTTTAGTTAGGAAAAACGCAATTTGTTGTCTAGGGGTTTGGGAACAGTTTCTTGTGCTCCTGCATCATACACCTGTTCATCACTACCGTCAAACCTGCAGCTCTCGCGGTTCCGGCTGCTTGTTCATCGATGATCCCCAGCTGCATCCAAATCACATATGGCTTATCATGTCGTTCTTTCAACTCGACGGCTTGCTCAACTATAGATGGCACGTCGGCTGACGGCCTGAAAATGTCCACAATTTCAATTGTCTTCTGGATTTCTTCAGGTGTATCGAGGAGGCTTTTGTAGCTTTTTTCTCCCAACACCTCGTCTGTCGTTGGGTTAACGGGTATTAGACGGTATCCTTGGCTTTGCAGGTATGTGGCTACTCGGTTGCTGTCTTTCGAAGGATCACGTGACAGGCCGACGACTGCGACAGTCTTGTACTTGGTGAGTATTTCTTTTATGCTGTCTTTGCTCAAGTCATCAACCTCTCATGGACTGATAGTTTCAACATTACATCTTGTACTTAAAGACTCCAGTTCCGTATGTCATATAAGCCAGTGATTGTTGTGAATCTTGGCGAGAAATGACATGACAAGCGGAAAGGACTCTGCAACCGCCGAGCAATATCGTAAACGGTTAGACAATGCGGGAAGCTATTCAGAAGTTTGGGAAATAACGAAGGATACTATAGAGTACGTTTTTCGCAAACGCAGAGGCAGCATGATGCTGTTTCTCGATGATCTGCCAATTCAGCTAGGGGCATACCACCCGTTGGGAACTAACAACATTGTTTTGAACCGTGTGCTTGTCCAAATTGTGGAAGCAGCCATTGAAGACAAGAGAGTAGTCAACGCGTTGGTTTACAACTTGCTAGTGCACGAGTATCTGCATGCGCTGGGCGAGGTTTCCGAGATCAATGTCAGAGGACTGGTCATAGAGGTATGCAAGAAGTCTTTCGGTGAAGACTACGTAGCAACTCAGATTGCCATCAAGAGCCCCTGGGTGCTGCTGAAAGGCATACCTCTGGACAGCGTTAATGTTCCCAAGCGTGTCATGGAGATCGTCAAGGATTTTGAGAAACCTGACAAATACATTGTCTAGGTTCGCAACTCGGGGCATGCTCCCTGACGCCAATGCACACCTGTGCCGAGATAACGGAGTTTCGCTATTTTATCTTCTCGAAGTGAATGACGTAGACGAGTCGGTTTTCGTCCCATTCGTAATGGGTTTTCTTCCATTGCTTCTTAAACTGTTCCAGGGTGTAGCCGCCTTCCCTTTTCGCATCATCTTCATCGAAGTATTTCAATCGTTTTCTTTCGATCGATGTTATGCGTAAGTCTGCGACATGGGGTTCGTAGATTGCTGCGCGGACCGTTGCACCGACCTTGATCTTTTGGTCTGGCGTGTTCGGTCTTGAAGTTTGAGTTTTGACGCCTTTGATTAACGGTTCTTTGTCAACGGCCTCGAACTGCATATCGTAGGGCGCTTCCTGAACTTCCTTGATAACCTGTTCAACGGACTTTTCTGGTTGACGAACCAGTTTTTCGATGACTTGAGCTTTTTCTTTTGACGGAAGTCTTTTCTCAGCCAGCTTCCTTATTACCTCTACCCTTTTTTCAGGCTCCTCAACTGAGCGGCCTACTTTCACAGCTGTGAGATAATCGATTTTACCATTGGGCACTTGCCCTGAAACCGTTGAGGGCGCCACATACTTTTGCGCTTCTTCCGGGACCACTTCAACGGTTCTGAGCCACAAAGAGACCGCGTCGCTGCTGATTCCGATTTTCTTGGCTATTGCAGTTTGGGACGGATATTTTTCGCTGCAATTCTCGAGAAGATATTTGCAGACTCTTCCTTTTTCGATTGCACTGAGTTCTTGTCTCTGTATATTTTCGATTAGGTTTAGTTGAACGACTTCATCATCGGTGTAGTCTCTCACGACGACAGGTATCCTTTCAAGACCAGCATGCTGCGAAGCTCGGTAGCGTCTTTCACCAAGTACGACTTCGTACTCGCCGTTCAACGGTCTGACTATTATGGGTTGCAGCAAGCCGACTTCTTTTATGCTGGCGGCCAGTTCGTTCAGCCGTTCTATGTTTACCTCCATTCTGGGGTTCAGTTTGGACGGGTGGATCTTCTTGAGCTCTATTTCTCTGACTATAGTGGGCAAGGTCATGGGTCTTTGCTCCTAGTTTTCTTATCTACACCATTTGCTTTGAGTATTTAAGAAATTGCGGCAATCTTACACCTACAGTCCTATCTGCGAGGCACATTCCTTCAGTCCGTTCAATGCGACCTCAAAGAACTTTTCTCTCGGAATCCCTATCTGCTCACAGAAAAGCATTCTCTCTCTGTCAGCCCCGCGTGCAAAATCTTTATCCTTAAACTTCTTGCCCACTGATTCAACTTTGACATCTGCCAATTTTTTCGACGGCATGACCAAGGCGCAGGCAATGAGCAAGCCTGAAACAGCGTCGGCTGCAATCAGCGCTTTTTCCATTTTCGTCTCAGGCTTGGTTCCAGTATATGCAAAGTTGTGAGACTTGATTGCTCTGATCATATCTGCATCTACAACGTCTTTCAGCATGTTTTCAGCCAGCAAACTGTGCTGTTCGGGTGCGGTCTCGGTTTTCTCGTAGTCAATGTCATGGAGTAGACCGATCAAACCCCATCTTTCCTTGTCCTCACCAAGTTGTTTAGCTGATGCAATCATTATTGCTTCAACGGCAATCATGTGGTAGACGACGTTGTTCTTGGCGACGTTCTTTTTCACTAATTCAAGGGCTTGTGCATGTGTCATCATGGGTTTGACCTTGACGTACCTACTGAATTGACAGAATTTAATGTTTGAGGTTTAAGGGGGTTGATGTTGCACAGGCAAAAGCACGTTAGTGTTTCGCCGTAGAGATTGGTAAAATATATAATGTTGCTGAGAACCCTTTTGTGCTCATTGACAGGTGCAAACGCTTTTGTCTCTACCTAGATACAAGGTCACTTGGAAGACTCTGCTGCTGCCGATCATAGGCCTCGCCGCTTTCTTCATTTACATATACTTCTTCGTTGATTTCAGTGAGATCATTGGGGCAATCCAGCGGATAAATCTCTTTTACTATGTGCTGGCCACAATCGTGTCTTTGCTGGACGTGTTCTTCTTCGCTCTTGCCTGGTATTTCCTGCTAAGGTTCCTTTCTGTGAAAATCTCAATCATGAAATCATTCGCTTTCGTGTGGCTGGGGATATTTGTCGACACACTGATTCCTGGAGAGTCAATTAGCGGCGAGGTTGCCAAGATCTATCTTGTAAACCGTGAGGTTGAAGGAACGGGCGGGCAAGCTACGGCTTCCATGGTTGCTCAGAGGCTGATCGGAATGGGAATAAACATTGTAACATTGTTGGTAGGTGCATTTCTCTTGCTCATTGGAAGCCTGCTCTCAGGAATAATGCTCGGCATGACACTTCTCCTAGTTGCGATGATCTGTGTTTTCTTCGCTTTGGTTCTTCTTTTGTCCTTTAAGGAAGCATGGACTCTTCGCATAGTCGACGGTGTGATCAACTTTATCGAGCGAATAAGCAGGGGACGGTGGAAATTGACCCCGATCCGAGGGGAGGTTGCTGAGATGCACAAGGCTTTCCATGTTGCAATCAAAGCATACTTGCATGCTCCAAGAACTCTGTTGATCGCTTCTTCCTTCTCGGTGATCTCTTGGCTGTTCTCCATGTCGGTTCTCTACCTGACATTGCTATCGATAGGTTATGTTCAAATCAGCTGGAGTGCAATACTCGTGATTTCAGGAATTTTTGTGGGTATAAAGTCTGTGCCAATCGGGATTCCGTTTGAGGTTGGGTTGCCAGAATTTACCTTGACCGCGCTGTTGTATTCTTTCAGCGTGCCAAAAGGAGTAAGCGAGACGGCTACGATCTTGATGCGGTTGTTGACGCTTTGGCTACGGTTTTTCATAGGTTTTGGGGTGCAGCAGTGGATAGGAGTAAGAGCTATAATCACCGATTCAGATATTGAAACAGGTTCCAGCAAAGACTGAAAGCCTAAATCTCACTTTGCGGTTTCTTGCAAGGATGTGTGCCATGATAACAATAATTGAAGATGCGTCGATTAGACTTTTGGATCGGCTTTGCGAGATAGAAACTGAGTGCTTTAAAGAAGAGGCTTTCACGAAGCCGCAGATTGCTCAGTTGCTCAAGGACTACAATTCCATAAGCTTGATCGCCCGTGTAAACGAAATAATCGTGGGTTTCGTGATAGGAATGGTTTACGTTGACAGAAAAGCATTGCATGGACATATTTTGACGATAGAGGTGTTGTCGACTTATCGAGGAAAAGGGGTCGGTCAGAAGTTGCTTGAAGAGATTGAGAGTGTTTTCAGGCAGAAAGGCGTAAGAACTTCTACTCTTGAGGTCAGGGAGGACAACGTTCCAGCGATCAACTTGTACAGGAAATTGGGCTACGAGACAATTGGCACGCTCAAGAACTACTATGGCAGTCTTCACGGCATCTATCTGAAGAAAGCCTTAACTTAATTTGAGAAGTTTCAGGTTCGTTTTTTGGTCAAAAGCCCTCTGTAGGTTCACTCCGGTTGCTTCGATTATGACCAGTTCTGCAGTCGCACCTACAACGCAGTCTTTCATCAAGTGTCCCCCGAAAGCTTCGCCTTTTTCATTCGAAACTACTATATGTGCATGGATGATGGTTTCACCTTTCTCGTCAACGGCTATGTTGCCCATGCATGAAGCTACTTCCACGTGGCCGCCCAACTGAGTGGTAACGTACTCTCCTTTCTTGTAGCATCCGAGCGTTACTTGTTTCAAGGCTCCGATAAGCATGAAGGCTCCTGCTTTCACGCCGCTTTCTAGTGCCCTTTTCTTTATTGATTCTGCAACGTCGTCATTCTCAGACAAGCGAAAGAAACAGATTCTTCCAACTTCCCCGTTCAACATGATGTTAACCTACTTAAATTCCGATGTTTGACTAGCGTTTCTTTGCGAACACAAACTCTAAAAGCCTTTTGTCCATATTATCATGGTGTAGTCGTGAAAAACCTTGGTTGACAGGGAAGAGAAGGAGACTCAGAGATTAGTCAAGGCGATTGTCATACTCATCCGGAACACCACTTGGAGATGTGGAAAACTGGAGAGAGTTATAGTCAAGAACCTTTGGAGACGAAACGCGAGTTTGGGCAAGCCTGGGATGCCGATAAAAGAGATGATTCAAAGTTACAAGCTGACAGGTAAGAAAAAGAGTGAATTCCTAGACGCCTTGAAGCGTTTAGAGAGAAGGAATATAGTAAGAATCTCGATGATTTAGTTTCCCCGAGATGCTTGCTGAACCCTTCTCAAGGCTTTTTAAGGATTTCCTTGGCGTTTTCGATCCATTTACCGGTGAAATAGGGCGCTATCTTCAGTTTTGCTGCCAAGTCTTCTGCTGATGCTTTTGCCAAGTCTTCGACACTGTTTATCCCTACGGCTTTCAGTTGCTGTGCGCGTTTGTCTTTGATACCTTTGACATCCAGGAGTCCTACAGATGGCGGCTTAACCTCGATTACTGGTGCTGGTTGAGGTTCAGCTTTTATCTCTTCTACCTTGTTTTCTACTTTCACTTCTACGGCTTTTGGTGTCTGCGGTATTGGTGGTGGCGGGGGTGGGCTAACTGTTATCTGGGTCTGCGTTCTTTCTCGGGGTCTTTGCGTATAGCCTGCTCCGATGAAGGCAAGTCCGATGACTGCGGTTGTGACAATCCATAGTTGTTGTGTGGCTGCATATGCGGCTACTGCACCGGTAACGATGAAGCACATTATTGCCACTACGTATAACACATAGTCTAAGCGCATGATGTTTTCTCCCTCTGTCTATGTTCTATGGAAGTGTTTAAATAATTTTCTGAATTTCTTAGGCAAAAAAGGGAGAGTTTAGGCTTGTTTATGGATATGCCCAGTTTGCAAATTTACTTGCCCAGAAGTTTGTCTTCTGGCGGCATCGGTTTGATCAAGCCCTGCTTCATCAACGCTTTCAGCGACTCACGAGAGTTCTGGATCAATGCCGCTGCCCTGTCGTAGAGCTCTTTCTTGCTTGGCTTTATTCTTGCTACTCCTTGCTCGATAGACTTCAATGCACAGGCCACTGCTTCGCGCGGGAACACTTCCCACTCTTCCATGCGTGGTAGGATGTCTTTTTCATGCATTCCGCGTTCTTCAGCGAATTTGGCGAGCTCTTGTGCTGCGGCCACGCACATGTCGTCGGTGACTGTTTTTGCCCTCACATCTAGGACTCCGCGGAATATTGCTGGGAATCCCAGGCTGTTGTTTACTTGATTTGGAAAGTCACTGCGTCCCGTTGCGATGATGCAGGCTCCAGCTTCTTCAGCTTCCCATGGCCATATTTCTGGTATCGGGTTTGCGCACGCGAAAATTATTGATTTGTCAGCCATTGACTTTACCCATTCTTTCTTTATTGTGTCTGGTCCTGGCTTTGATGCAGCTACGACAGCGTCAACGTCTTTGAAAGCGGCTACTATGTCTCCTGTCCTATGTTCTGCGTTTGTCTTCTGGGCCAGCTCGTATTTCCATGGGTCTTCATCTTTGGTTATGTCTTTTCTGCCAGGATAGATCAAACCTTTGGTATCGACAAGCATGATGTTGCCTGGCTTAATGCCCCACTTTATCAAAACATACGCCGTTCGTAGGTTTGCGGAGCCAGCGCCTACCAAGGTTATCAAAGCTTTCTTAGGGTCTTTGCCGACAATTTTGAACGCGTTCATTAACCCTGCTAGGATCACCGTTGCTGTTCCTTGCTGGTCGTCGTGCCATACCGGGATTTTCAGTTTTTCTCTTGCTTTTTCGAGGACGTAGAAGGATTTTGGTTTCTCTATGTCTTCCAGGTTTATGCCGCCGAATGTTGGTTCGATCAGTTCGCAGGCCCTGACTATTTCATCAGGGTTCTTGGTGTTCAGGCATATTGGAAAGGCGTCTACGCCGCCTAGGTACTTGAAAAGTAATGCTTTTCCTTCCATAACTGGCATTGCGGCTTCGGGGCCTATGTCGCCCAGTCCTAGCACGCGGGTTCCATCTGATACAACTGCTACGTAGTTCCAGCGGTTGGTGAGTTCGAAAGACTTGTCTTTGTCCGCTTGGATTTCCTTGCATACTGCTGCGACACCGGGAGTGTACCAAATGCCAAAGTCAGCGGGGCTTGAGACTGCGCATTTGGGCATTATTTGGACTTTTCCTTCATAGAATCTGTGGAGTGGTGGAGCTAGCAATGAGGGTTTTTTGGCTTTTGCCAGCAATTCTTCTACTGTTGGTTTTACCTCTTTGCTCTTTGGTTTAGACATGTTGTTATTCTCCTTTTTGCGGAATGTTGTTGATTTAGCAGAAAGGCTTTAAAGATTGCGGTATTCGGATGAAGAAGCTATGATTTAGAGTCTACAGTTCTCTTGGTTTGAATCCTACGAGGGTTTTCTGATTGGTCTGATGCCAAGAATGACAGCTAGTCTCCCTGCTACTATTGTTAATTGAAAGAAAATGGTGGAAGTTTCTTTAAACGCTGCGTCGCGTTTAGTAACGTCTCGGTCGGTAACCGCCCCTTCTGTCTCGGTCTCGTCCGCCGAAATCCCGTCTGCCGCCGCCGAAGTCTCCTCTGCCGCCGCCTCTGAATGGTCTTCTCTCTTGCTCGTACACTTGAGTTGACATGTTGTGTTCAGTGTTCACTTCGCCTGCAAGGGCTTGCTCTGCAATTTCAAGTGTTCCGTATCTTCCGACGTTCAGTCGCATGTTGCCTCTGAACAGGTTTATGTAGCCGTTCTTTATGTTTACAGTGTCTCCGTCTTTCACTTTTTCGATGTTGTCATCCCAAAGTGTCAGGTATATGCATCCTGTTTCGTCTCCGACTAGTGCGTCGCTTACTTTGTGCGGTTCTCCATCTCTTCCCGCGGCAACGTTCCTGACTTCGCTCTTAGACAAGACCTTTGCCAGCACGTTCACAGCTCTGGAAGAGGGATTCAATTCGCCTATTTTCACGTCTACGGGTTTACTAGCTCCGGTAAATCCTTCAACTGCCAAGCTTTTTCAACATCCTATTTTTTCGACGATTCAACCATAACATAAATACCGCACTTAAGGCTTTTGGTAGGAAAGAGTGGAGAAGTCTCCCGCACAAAGTCCCTTTTTTCCAATCCTTTGAGGTTCTTCTTAGGTAAGACGGTTATTGTCGAAGCTTTCGGACTTATCATAAAGGGAAAACTTGTCTATTACAAAGAAAGCTTCAAACAAGGACACTTGCCTAACATTCTAATTTTACAAGAAGACGGCAAAATCATTGTTAGAACATGGAATATCATAAGGACGGTTAGTTAATGCACGACAGCCTGCATTGAGGGATTTCGTGGGAGTCTCAGATATTGAAAGCTTAGGCCCATACGTAAAGACGCAATGGAGAGACTACCAAGAATAACTCTTAGGCAAAGCGCTATAGTGAATACTTTTTTTCCGCCCACACTATCACAGCAACAAGCGAGTAGTAAGCAATAAAAAACCCAATTGAAAACCATGGCAATATGTCAGTGAGAACACCGCGGAAAACCATGTAGAAACAAATGACACAGCAAATTAACATGGCGTAGGCAATCATAATCACCGCATCAAACAACTTCATCAACTAACCCTCTGCGCACGCTTGAACAAATCTTTTCAACTATCATTATACTGCGGGTAGTATTAAAGCGCGCGCGCTAGGAGAAACTCTTGGGTAGATAAGCGCGAGCGCTAGAATAGTGAGTCAGTAAAAATCTCTGTGCTGATGCCATACATATGCTGGCTTAACGACTACGAATTGCATAACCTATCATTAGATGCAACGAGAACATGGATCGCAGGTTAGAATGAAAAAAGAAGGTTATGTGCCTGCAACGACGACTTGCGCTATGGTTCATCATTGTCCACTGATTATCGTTGTGCAGTTGAAGTCGGTGAATCCGTTGACGTCTGCTGACACTGAGAGAATGAGAAGCGCTGTAACCTTGTTTCCAGGTGCAAGTAGTGAACCTTGTCTGTCCCAAGCCAACGTGATGTAAGACGAAGCAGTAGGTGGATTCCACGCTGTTGCTGTCATATTCAACGTTAGCGCTGCATTTCCTGTATTCTTGACATAGATTGTTCTATTGGCAGAAGTGCCCGGACGCAATGTTCCCCAATTCAAGGCTGTCAGAGATTGTGTGCAGGCGCTGTCTTGATAGACGCCAACGTTAAGTGCTTCTATCGCCCCGGTGTTAGTGATGGTTGTGCTGGGTTGAAGCAAAGCCAGAGCGCTCGTCATCATCACTATTATGGCAACGGTGATAATGGTTCCTGCGACTGCTTTTTGCATCGACATGTTTTCACCGAGGCGTATCCAGAATCATGAGATATAATAAACATTGCTGTACAAGTGTTCTGCATGAATACACATCACATGAAAAGTCTGATGAACAGCTCGAATAACGCGCCCCAAAGGCATATTTCTGTAAAGTTTGCCCTTCTCATTCTACATCTTACGACTATTGTAGAATTACCATTAAAACGAGACAAGCGTAACAAAACTCAAAATTCAGTATCCTCATCACTATGTGTGTTACTTGTTATGCTCTATATGGTGCATATATACGAAATTTTATAAGGAAATTCTACAAATGTTCAGGTTATGAAGCGGCAACGGCAACAGACCTAGACGAAGCAAAGAAGCTAGTAAGCACAGGATTCGATTATGTAACCGACATGAACAGCAAAAAACTGTAGAAAACCAAAGAGGTATATTGGTTAATGGAAAACCCTTACCTAAAGAGAAATACAGACCCCTTACGGCTTTTGGTAAGTTACTTTTGACTGCAAGTACTGACTCTCTTGGAGAGCAGCATTTGCACTCTCTAAGCATTCTTTCATAATGGGGTAGAACACTCATACGTTCACCTCGTTTGTGTTTATGCCCACTTTGCCAATAAGACATATTTTGCGATTATGCTTTCAGTTTCGGTTGGTTGGGATAAAACTTTACCCCCAAAACCCAAATCTGTTGGGCGAAATGTTTGGCCTCACTCAGTTAGAACGCAAAATCCAAACCGCGCGTGTATTTCAGGCTAATTTAATCATCTCTCTTGGATGCCTTAGCATTCTCAGGGGATTTTGAAAGGATCCTGCCAGACACCCGCAGTTTGAACAGTCCACGTTTTGTCCAAAACACCTTCTTCTGTTCCATGAAACATCAAAATGCAATACTTCATCGCCCCAATGACATGAATCCCGATGATCTGGGTATTCGTACCATTTTATCATCGCCTTGCTCAGAAGAAAATCCTTTGGGTACAATGACTTTACCCTTTTTAGTTCCTTTATTATGATCCCCCGCTCTTCTCTTCTCATGAACCCAGGAACACTGACATCGATTCCAGACGCGCATATGTTGCACACAACACCCGTGAAACGATTGTCTCTTGCGATTTTTACGACATTCTCAAGCTCTTTGTAATTGTCTTTCATCAATGTCATATTGATAACAACACGTTTATCCCCTGAATAGTTTTTCATTACTCTTGAAAAAACACCTTCTCCCCTGATTGAATCATTTGTTTTCTGAAAACCATCTATTGAAACAAATAACCGGTGATTAAATTCCTCTGGTATCTTTATCGTTCCGTTCGTAATAACGTAGACAAAACGAAAAACCCGGTCAGCAAGCATAAGAACATCATTCCTGAGTGCAGGTTCACCACCAACCAAAAGAATATGTCTTATTCCTGACTTGTAGAGCTCATTGAACCTTTTTTCCCAAACCTGTACGGATAGCTCTTGTGTTCTAAAATCGCCTTTTCCGTGAAAATGATAGCAATGTCTGCATCTAAGATTGCAATTGTCCGTTACATCAACTTCAGCAAGATACTTCACTCCAAAGATAATTCTCTTTAGTTCAAGCCAAACGAGGTGAAGCAATTCGTACACGTGTTTTTCCATGACGTAGTTATCATGAAGAAAGCATTAATTAAGTGCTTCATAACGCGCGGGGAATCCTGCACGACACGAAGAACGGATACTATGACATCGTGCCAACTTCGTTGGGAGACCTCAACTTCGACGGAAAAGTTGACATATGCCACGCCATAATCTTGGCCAACTCGTTCGGCGCCAAGCCAACCGACCCGCGCTAGAATAGCTACGCAGACTTGAACCACAACAGCATCATAGACATCTACGACGCGACACTGCTTGCCAACCACTTCGGCGAACACAGACCCGACCCATAAAACACAGCGCACAACCCACTACACCTCCCCTTTCCTTTTTCTTTTCAACTATGTCTCAAGCAAGGCTCGTTTTGCTTATGCCGGATGCGCCACTCGGGTTCGGACGCGCGTTTGGAGAGCTGCTTGTGGGCACATCCTACGGCATTTCTGTTATGTGTTCTGGCTTTGCTGAACACTTGATGAAAAACGGAATCATTAGAGAAGAGTGATTATGTGGGAGACGTCGTCATCCCTTTTCAGCGTTGCATTCGTTGTCTGTATACAAAAGCATCAACGAAAGCACTTGGTTCCCTCGGAAAAGCAAGAACAAAAGGCAAACCCGGTCGATGGTTGGTCGATGCATGTTAAGCTTTTTGCTCGTGACTAGAGTTTTTGAGTTTTGGACCTTTGCCCCTTGCATGGTACGGTAGTTTGCTTGTCCTGAATACCACCAATCTGCTTTTGAAAGCCGCGAGGTAGGCCAAAACAAGTTCTTTGCCTCTTTGGGTTAATGCATAGACTGGTATGGTCATGCCTACTTGAAGGAGTGCTTTGCTGCCGATTTCTTTTCGAAGTATCGTCGAAGCACTTGCACAAGCAATATCCGCTTTGGCTATTTGCTTCACATCTCCCTCTTTGGCTAGGGTGTTGCATACAGAAAAAATAACGACTTCGGTCTTCGCGACGTCTTGAAGATTGCGAATTTGACTTATTGCCTTCGCATGAAAACTTGCGACCGTGACAGCAACACGCCTGAAGCCCATGGCAAATGCCCGTTTGACGCCTTCAACCTGGTCAATTCGTGCACTAGCCTCGTCCAAGACGACACTGCCATTTTGCTTGATTTTTTCAACAACTTCTTGTATGGGCGAAGTTTTGATGATTCCAGTTAAACGTGCACCGATGCCTTGTACAAGCTTGCTATTAGTTGTTGTTACGGTGCCTGCGCCTTCACAGACAACAACTGCACAGTCAATCAAGCCTTTGTCAAGCCACACGCTCATCATTTCAGACGCACCATACGCCACCATCGGATCGGCATCAAATCGACGGTTTCTGGAGCAGAACCCATGTCCTGCAATTTTCATTTCAACGCTCTTCTTCACTGCTCCAGCGCTGATTTTTTTGGTTCCATAAAGAGACTCATGCAGTGGACAATACTTGACGACGGGTTCAGTTAGCGCTGACACACCTGTTGGGGAGACTCGAACCCTTGAACCGCAACAATAGATCTCGTGGGTTCCGCAGGTCTGACTGCAGATTTGCTCGGACTTCCCTGGCATTCAATCACCTTGACATCTCGACTCAACGGCGACACTACTGAGCATTTAGGTCATATTAAACGTGTTGAGTGCTTTTCGCGTAGGATCAGAGTTCATCAATCCCTATTAACACTACGAAAAAGTATGCAATTGATCGAAAAGTCCGCTGGAAGAAACTGCTGGCTATTCTTATTACTCTTTGTTGGTCATGTCGTTTATCTGTTGTTCCATCGTGTGGCCGCGGCAGTAGACCAATGCTTTCTTGACGCCTGGAATTTTCTTTGCAGCATTCTTGATGTCCACGGCCAGTTTGAAGGCTATTGGACAGAATGGGCTTGAAGGCACAAACTCGACTTTCACGACGCCTGCCCCTTCTTCCTTTACGCTGGTGATCATCTGCATGTCTGCGAAGGTCATGCCTGTTTCTGGATCAACTACTTGACCAACAGCTTCACGAACCTTGTCTTCAATTTCAGTCAAACACTTGCACTTCCATCTGCGTTAGCACGGTAAATCGCATGGGCATCCTATATACGTGTTGTGTTGAATTGTGAGCTTTTCTCATTGCTTCGCTAGATGCATGCGCCAGCTTAATGTCATAGTCTTTGGGTGTGATGCTTTTACTTCGTCCAGACGCGAAACGGCGGTGTTGTGTGGTGCTTTAAGGACCACATCTGGATTTGTGTACGCTTCTTCGCATATCTTCCGCATGGTCTCAATGAAGTGGTCCATCTCTTCTTTCTCAAACGTTTCCGTTGGCTCTATCATCAATGCTTCATCAACTATGAGTGGAAAATAGATCGTTGGCGCATGAAAACCGTAGTCGAGCA
>Ga0315279_10004706_pt1 | contig 18187 bp, 18 predicted proteins | sample YL17G06_20_MG_FD_203694 | JGI IMG/M metagenome (GOLD analysis project Ga0315279, IMG submission 203694) | Sediment microbial communities from Yellowstone Lake, YNP, Wyoming, USA - YL17G06_20 | ecosystem: Environmental > Aquatic > Freshwater > Lake > Sediment | place: USA: Wyoming | collected... | reverse complement strand
GCTCTTCGGCAAAGAGCTTGATCAGGGGTTTTGTGTCTAGCATTATTCTAGGCTTCTTTGACGCGCTTTTCAAAATCCTTGTCCCACTCTTTTCTGATTTTCTCTATTTCCTTTGACGGTTTCCTCTTTTTGAAGATCTCTTTATCTGCACCTGCCAGCTTTGAAAGTTTGGGAATCGGGATGATCTTGAGTGTTTCTCCCTCGCAAACAATCATAAGCTGCTCTCCTTCAGCTATCTCCAGCTTTCTTCTAAAGTCCGCCGGGATTGTGATCTGCCCCTTCGCCGTCACGGTCACCGTCGTCATCGCATTTTTCACCTTACATCTGTCAAGGATTCCTACATTTATAAAGCTGTCGGACAATTGACCCTCAGTCGGATACTGCTTCAAAATGTAAGATTTGACAGAAAGTGTTAGAGTTGGAAAAGAAACGCGCCGTGAATTTTCCGTTTTTCGGGTACAATCGCGCGCGTCCAGTTGCGCGTCCATTTCTGCGTCTTAGCACGCGCGACCTCAAAGCCTTTTCGTTTGCAGGTTTGCCGCGCGCGCTGTCTACCCAATCTACACAAATACACATCCAAACTCGATGACCGTTCAACCCCACGCCCCCGAGCGAGCGAACCCTACAAGAACAGTGAGTATTGGAGTAGTTCTTTAGGTTCTGTGTAGTCTTCGTCGGATTAGGGGTTCATGTGAACTTTCGTCGGATGGTAAACTTCTTTTCTCATTTTAAAGTTGCATTATCAATATTCAGCATATGCTACTCGAGCACTTGGGTTGAAATATAAAGCAAGCTTTTGGTCTTCTAAAAAACCGGTTCCTATTATGCTAGGAATGGCCTTGACCTCATCCATCGTTTTTTTGTCAATCTTTGTCGGAATCAATGAACCTATTGTTGGTAGATTCACCTTAAAAAGCTCATCCGATTCCGTTCTGAAGTTCATGGTAACATTCTTGATTGGATGATTGAAAAAGCGATGTCCTGCCAACGACACAATCTCGCCTGATTGCATTTTAGTGATAGGCATTCTTGTGCTTAAAATATCATTTGTTGATAAAACTGTGAATGGGCTCCCAGTATCAATTAGAGCGTCTACTGGCTTAGAAATATGAGGAGCTCTTATGAAGAAAGTAACAAAGGGGGCAGGTTTTCTACTGAAAAGTGGCCTAATCGAACAATGTATTCTAGGCAATGTTCACCCTCTAAAGGATGAAAGACAAGTCTCTTCGAGGAATCGTTTCTATGAGTATGAGCCCTACATCTTCGCCCATATTTTCTAGTTTCGCTATAAGCTCCTCTGCTGTATCGGCATGTGAAAGGACATTCTTATTCCTTACTGCAAACACTTTTCCTTCATATTTGGTTCTAAGTTTATCATATTCCTCACTAACCCACTTGCTATCTCCTTCAGATGTTTTGAGAATTTCTAAAATCTGGGAGTCTTCCATTTTCCTCTCACTTCCATTGTATTACTAGTATTGACCATCTAATAGACTTTTGTCGGTATATTGACATACTATTTAGGCGTTCTGAAACGTAGAACATGATTTTGAATATGAAATGTTAGACTATTCTTTCTTACTTGCATTTTGGATTAGGGTTAACCACTTGTTCTTTCCTTCTATTTTGATACCGCATGCTTCTGCAGGTGTCTTTCCGTCTAGCCCTTCGTGACCTCTGATATAAGCGCGCGCCATAGAAAAAAATCTACGGAGTGTCGTACAGTACCGTATGTGTAGTGCCTAGATGAACTTTGTGTAGTCTCTAGACATATGTTAGACCCAAAAAGCCTAGACGACATTATTGATGTTATCTTTACTTATCCACCTTACAAGACTACATCCGACGAATTTTCACATAAAAGCCATCCGACGGAGACTTCACAGAACCGTTCTTTACATTAAGGCTACTCGGCTTCGGGCTCTGAACGGGCGCGCTAGCAGTACCTATAGTTAGGCTTAGGGTGCTGATGAGCCGCCAATACTTTTGTTGGCAGAATGGCTTTCAGCACGTCGATTAGTCTGTGTGGGCGAGTGTTCGTGTGCTGTGTTCTTTTGCGACTGCAACTGTGGCGGATGTGAGTGTGAACGCTAGCAGGCCTAGTGTGACGGGTGTTAGTCTTATTCCCCATGGTGTGTAGTTTAGGAGTAGTCCTATTATGGGTGTGATGGCTAAGCTCAATCCTATGCTTAGCGCTATTCGCTCAATTGGGTCGAGACTCCTCTGGGATGCCTCAACATGAGGTTCTGGAAACAGGGCCTTTATGAGAGTGTAGCCTGGAAGCCATAAGACAAACGCGGCACCCAAGGCGTATCTTGCGTACACCCATGGGTAGAGCTCATCCGGAACCGTGGAGACGAGAATCGCAGTCACGATCGTTAACGCGACGGTTAACCAGAACCAAAGAGGCTGGGCAAGCACGCTCGCAGTTTTCAGTTGGCTGGTCAGTTCTGGTGAGGCAGGGGCAGGTTGTTTAGTGAGCTTGATTTTGTGAGTGTTCTGAAGCTTCATGATGGATTCGAGTATTTCTGGCTCCGAGTGTCCGCGCTCTTTCACTAAGCTGATGAGGTTTGCGACTGTTTCTGGTTTCTTTTCTCTCATGATCTCGATTATCGCTTGAGACAGGTCTTTTCTTGCATCGTCTGACAGGTGTTCTCATCCCTGAATAGTTGATCTCTTATCCTGCGTGATCACCAAGCTTGCGTTGACGCAAGAGCATGCCTCTGTCAAGTGTGCTTTTCGCCTGACGATCTGCCGAGGATGCTTCTTGCTTCTATGAGTTCCTTCATCGTGTTTATCGTGAGCCACAGGCCGTTGTATCTGTATCCTCTCAGCAATCGCTTGTCTGCTAGGTTTTGCAGTGTCTGCAGTTCCATGTCGCCAACGTCTGGAAAGTGCTTTTCGATGACTTGTTTTTTGAAGACGTAGTGTCCGGCGTTTACGTAGATGTTCAAGACTGGTTTTTGTTCGAACCTTAGTATGTAAGTGTCTTGTGTGTGGATTCTTCCGAAGGGAAGTTTTGGCTTGGATAAGAGGATGGCTGCGCCTTTGTCTGAGTATTCGTACAGTTCGTTTGGGTCGTAGAAGACTAGGTCGTCAACGTTCATCACGTAGACTCTTGATTCCTTGGCCAATTGTGCTGCTTTTTTGACGGCTCCGCCTGTTCCGAGCTTCTTCTTTTCTATGGAATAGACTACTGAAGGATCATTTAAGAGGCCTGATTTGTCAGTCGCGAGTATTATTCTGCTTATTCCGTGTCTTTTGAGCCAGTTTACGTGGTGGGAGATCAGGGTTTCATCGTTTATCTTCAGCTTAGGCTTCGGAACCCATATGTCGGGCTTCAGTCTCCAGCAGCTTCCTCCACAAAGGATTATGGCGTCCAGCATTCATCACCTGTTCTCAAAATGTGATTAGGCCGTCTACTTAAAATGTGATAGCGAGTGTGGTTCATTTGGTCTTTCGGCTTCTGCTTAGACGGAAAATCGTAAGCCCAAATATCATTGCGCTTACTGAGCCGATGGATCCGATTAGGTTTTCGGGGATTACCATGAACAGGTAGAATCGGGCGAGGAAGAAGTAGAAGTGGAGCAGGTCTCCGTCGTCGAATTTTCCGTTTTGGTTCACGTCAACCCACACGTCATATTTCCCTGTGTTCAAGGTATGATCCCAGATCTTCGTTATTGGCAGCCGGCCATTGGCGTTGACTGTTTGGCTTACAGGTCCTGCGATTTTGTTTTCTGGTTTGATGTCTTTGATCTTGAGGCCGTTCGGCATAACGTATATTGAAACGTCTTTTCCTGCGTGTAGTGGGAACCAGCCGCCTTTTATGTATACGTCGTCAGTGTGTGAGAAGATCCCTTTCTTGTTCCCGTTTATGTCGCATGATATGAAGCCATCCCAGCTGTTTGTAGACCCAGTGCTTGGATCAGCTTGGACGCGGGTGGCATGTTGAAGAGATATGGATAGAACTAGTATGGTAAGTGCTAGGAGGATGAATGATGCGCGTTTTGCCGGCTTCATTGTTGTTACACCATTATGCGACAGTTTTGTCGCTTTTAAGAGGTAAGGAATTTTGCGGGTTGTTTTCTATAGGAGGGTTCCATCAGGCAGAAAGAAGTAATGCACAAACTTGCTGTCTATCACTCTATAATGCGTTACATATGGCGACGAATGTCGCACTGTGCTCGCAGTACACTAGGGGTAGATTATGCCGATTATTCTTATGACTACTGTAATCATGAACATTGCGGCGAAGGCGAGGGCTACGTTTTTCAGTCTTCTCCTGTTTATGGTTAGACCTGTTTTCCCGTAGTATGGTGAGGTAAGCTCAGCAGTTACCAGCAGCACTATTGCCGTTACGGCGACCCACATGGCTGCGTCCCAGAAGCTTAGAGGAGTTTGCATCTGGCTTTCCTTCGCTTCGTTTTGTATTTTGTTTCGTAAAAGCGTACCGTGCTAGTCTTCAAGTATGCGGTACTGAATGGTCGTTGTTTCGTCTGAGGTTTGCTCCTTTTCTATCGTCACTGGTTTGCCAGTGGTTTTTGCGAGGGCACAGGCTATGGCGCTGCACAGTGGGCAGCCTATTGATTCATGTATTCTCTGAAGGTCAGTTGTTTTTTGGCACATGTCGGAGAAGACGTTTTTCCTTAGTTTTACTGTGATTGTGTTGTTTTCTGCTTCTATGGTTAAGCCCTCGGCTATTTCGAGTTGTTCTATGAAGAGTTTCGGAAGCTTGTCTTGGAGGAACTGTAGATCTGCTCTTGTGAATGACGTTCCTAGCGTTCTCTCGAACAGTTGGCTTAGAGAAATGCCTGGAGGCGTCAGGTACAAGCCTTCAGAGTTGTCTTTGAGCAGGTGGTTTTCGTCAGTCTGTGAAGCAGGTAGCTTGAAGGGGTTGTGCCTTGGGATGAGGACGATGCTGGATTCGATGTTTTTTAGGTTTTTTGGGGGAAGGTAGACGGCTTTTCCTTGAGTTTTTGATTTTTGTATGAGTGTATCCATGTTTGCTAGGGAGGGAAAGCTCGCTGTTAGGAGTTCGGATTTCACGTATTTGGAGGGTCGAATGTACAGTAGGAGGGCTCCCCAGAATGTTAGGCTGATTCCGATGAAGGCGAACACTGTTGATGCGCCAAGCGATGATCCGATGAGCAATATGATGCCTACGAGCAGCATCAAACTGCTAGCGACCTTGGCACTGTTGGTTCTAGCCACTTTTGTGTTCATCTTCTGCAGCATCTTGGCGCCACGCGTCCGCAGGTTATGTCCTTTCACGTAGTCTGCTGCTGGAATGTAAGTCATCATTGGACTCAACAGGACCAAAGCCGAACCAGCAAATGCTAATACAGAATAAGTAAATATTACGGAAGCTGCGAGTGCAACTGTTCCAAGAGAAAACGTGGTCAAACCGACTATTCTTGCTGAGCCTAGTGCAATTTGTTTTTCAGTTGTCTTGAGGGCGCCCTTATATATTGAGAGCGTGAATGAGGCTCTAGTTATGCTAATCCTAACCCTTGTTTCGTCATGGGCCTCGCTAGAGTCTGCTGAATAATGTTTCCCTCTTTGCGAATCAACGTTTGTCACTTGTACCGCACCACCGTTCTCGAGGCCGCTTGCACCAACCGCTATGATTGGTCCCGCATCACTTTAGGACTTCAGATATTCTTCCTCTTTATGCACTTAAACAGAGATTTCTCATTTCATGACTGCTCAAAAGTCGCAAGATTGCTCGATTCTCGATTATGTATTCATGAAATTTTGCTCGAGGAGCTGAAGTACCTTCCAGCCATCAAGAGGGTACTGTTAAGTTAAGTTACCTATTTTCTTGACTATCTTGAACGCTTATCAACTGAAGACTTCGCAGAACCCGCCGTACGAAAGTTTCAGGGAGAATGGCCAAACAAAGAGTTTACAGAACTTAAGTAAAGCCGTCGGATTTTAGGTATCCCGCTATCTCATCTGGCCAGTGACATATAACTCGAAATTTCTTCCTTATCTGTTCTGTCACTTCACCCTCTGAATTAGAGGGTGAGAAATGATAATCCGTAGACGCTAAATACAGTTTCATATCTGGATTTACTGTTTTCCGATAAAAATCTAGAAGACAGATAGCTTCGCATAAGATCATTTTGTCAGATTCTTCAACTGGTTCGTTTTGGAGTTTGAGAAGCTGTCTGTATCGTTTCTTGTACTGTTCGTATACCTCATGGCGTATTGTTTGTCGGTATCTAGAAGTCACGTTTGCGTTTATAAGCTGGTTTATGTCCAGATTCTTAGCGGTATTTCTAAGGTTATCATACATAATGGTTATTTCTGGATAATACTGGTCCTTTTCAGTCTGGGAAACTGGTTCCCTCTGCAAAATCGAAAGATTTTCTTGTAAATGAGCAAGACATTGATCAAAGAAGACAGTATGACTCTCAAATAATTTAGCTCTCGATTCAGAGTCTAGAATTTGCGTTGCCTTTTCTTCTAGAGCGTCCGTGACAGCTTTCGCAATAGCGGCGATTGATTGATTCTCAATCGTGGAAGTTATTATCCCAACATGTTTGTCAGCATATTTCTTGACAATAGCAAAGAGAGGAACAGTTTTCGCGTAGAACCTGTGCTCTACCTGAATACCAAGATCTTGGTAAGAGCCATAGACAGATGCTGAGACTACAACACAAGTGTCTAGAAAGACCTTAGATGTCGTTGAGGAGATTGGAGGCGACAAATTTCTTGTCCAACTCCATTGCAGTCTCTTTGAGTAGGTTCTTGTCGGTTCGCTTTACTTCCTCATCAAGTGTTGGGAGTAAACTAACCTGTCTAGCAGTTGTTCTTAGCGTAGAAACTAATTTCAGCATCTCAGTCGGAAGAAATGGACTTAATCTCTCCCTTTCCTCAGCGGCTCGAGTTGCTTTCTGGAATACTTCAGAAATGATTGGCATCACTAACAAAGAATCACAAGCAATGCCTGGATTGTCGTCATTCTTTTGAGCCTTGTTAAATCTATCCCTCATCTTATTCAAAACAAGTTCCGCATTATGCATTGCTGAGTAGAACATGAATGCAGACCCAACAGAAACCACTTTTTGATGTGCCCAATATCGTTTCATTTTGGCAAGTTCTGAACCTAGACTATCGATTTTTACCACAAAGGAGTGATCGACAAGACCTTTGGTTTCCATTCCCTTAAGATCAGAGCGCATGTCATTAATGGTGTCAAAAACTGACCTTGTACTCATATCTCTCACTTAACCAACTCGCAAATAGCAATATAGCCTACATCGACCATATTGCGTAACTCAATATACCTCCTATTAGATTTATGAATTGAGACTCATGACCTGTAAAACAGTTCATATATTTATCGCTATCCCTGGAGGTTTGGTTTTTTGCTGGGTTCATACGATGTACTATTCTGATATAGTAAGAAACACTATACACTAATTTAAACATTTTCCTAGCTCTTCTCTCCTTTCTCATTAAGATACTTGACACCAAGCCCAACATAAGTCTTATGGAACAATCTTCCACTGTGAGCATTTTTGCTTAGTTGACCCTTTTACTGTTAAGTTACCTGATGATTTTTGGCAATTTGCTGTTTGTCAACATTGTTGGACATTGTGAAAAAGCTTATTGGGGTCAGTATACAAAGAAGAACTAATCAGAAGGTGTACTATATGGCAAAATTGACACGTGATCCTGTAACTGGGAATTTTGGGCCCAATCCTACAAAGAATGGCTGACTTAAGGAAAGAGATTCTAAATACCGCGATGAAACGAAAGTAGTCTTCCGCTATAGGAACAAGACGATAACCGACAGCGAGGGCCAATATAAACAAGAGGAGTAAAGCTGATTCCAAAAACGGCTTGACTGATGGGACAACCTACCAAACTTTACCATGCTGGGTAACTTAACTTAACAGTACCCATCAAGAGAATTGTTTATGAGGCACACATCCTACCGAGAAAACAGAGCACTTTGGGTATTCAGGTACGATTTGCTCTCGTTCAGTCTATGCGCGTGTGCTTCGGTCTGAGGGCCTTTACTGATAGGCCTGCAAAGCACGCTGCAACTGCACCTAGAGCACCAAACGGGACATCAGAAATCACATCGTACTGGCCTACAGCATATTTTGTTTTGGCGTCGTTTACCGTTATTACCCATTTGCCAAGTTTGTTAGTGCCATAGTTTATTGCGCCTGATGTGAACCATTTTGCGGTGGAAGTCCAACTCTTGACTTCAGTGCCGTCAGGATCGTATAACTTGACTGTAAATGGGGTATTTGATGACATCGCTCTTATCACGACTGGCTGACCCAGCTGGAACACGTCTGTCATGACGCTGTTCACGTCTTCTGCCCAAGCATATGGATTGTGCGGTGGTGGGTTTTGGTCATCGTATGCGTACACTCGTATGGCAAGCATTGCGCAGCTCAGCACGATTGCCATGAGCACAGTTATCGATACTATTTTCCTCAACGCTTGAACCTCTCGGTGTATTTCTTCGTTCTTTCCATTTAAAGGTGTATGGAAAAGCAGGAAGGATATTCTATACTGATTATCTAGACGTGGCATTTGGGTAACAGCGCGGGTCAGTAATCCCTCGGGAACCTCAGCCACTTTTGATTCTTTTGGTCTGTTGGTCTTAACTGTCGCACATGCGTTCAGAACACGTTTTTCGGTAGGCTTCCGTCTCTCCAAGACAGACTTGCCCGATTGTCCGGAAGATCATTTCTTGGGCTTTACATTCTGGCTGTGCTTACTTTTTGGCTCTAAAGGCTTTTACTGATAGGCCTGCAAAGCACGCTGCAACTGCACCTAGAATACCAAACGGGACATCAGAAATCACATCGTATTGCCCAGTTACGTAGCCGCCTGCTTGTGTCTCCTCGCTAGTTTGGATCGTCCACTTCCCGAGTTTGTTCGTTGCGTAGTCTATGACACCTGACGAGAATGACTCTGTGTTGGAGGTCCAACTCTTGACTTCAGTGCCGTCAGGATCGTATAACTTAACTGTATAAGGGTATTCTGAGTATGTTGCTCTGATGATGATTTTCTGGCCAAGTTGAAACACGTCATCCATATGACCATGTTCGTCTTCTGCCCATGCATATCCAGGCGTAGCTTGCACAGAGGCCAGCAGGGCGAGACAGCCTAGGAAGACTATTAGCGCCAGAATCGAGGTTAAACGAAGGGTTCTCTTCATGGGATTATCATTCCTTCAAAACTGTTTAGTCATGCGTGGTTTTTAAACTCCTATGTAATAAGGCCCTCAATTTTCTATAGAGAGGCTCTATCAATTTAGTACTTGCCCGCATTATTTGATTTGTTCTTGCACGCGCTTGCGCTATGTCTGTTTCCCATGCTTGAATAGGGTTGTCTTCTTGGTTAGTTATCTTGGTTTCGATTAATCCTGTTTTTTGAGCGGTAACAAGCTCTTTGTGCAGAGTTTCGATTTCGACTGGCTTGCTTGTTATGTTTCTATGTGTTTCCGCTATGTTTTGTAGTGTGCGGGTTTGCTTTGTTTGGTCAATAGAGTCTATTATTCTCTTATAGCTCGGCGGTAGCTTTTGGTACATATGCAGGTTTTCCTGTTTTCGTTTTCTTTTCTCAATGAAGAGATAAATGACTGGTAGGGCGAGAAGGCTAGACGTTGCTATTGCAATCTTGTCTCCGTATCTGGAGATGGTCAAGCCTATTTGAGCCCAAGTTTTCATTGGCTGCCAATGGTTAGCAATGGCGACTGCAAATGGCAGCAGATAGCTTTCCGCTTTTTCGACTTGTTCAGGCGAGTCGGGGTGTACGATGAGGCTTATCTTGACGTATTCCTGTTTTGACGCGTTGTTTATTGTGAAGGTTGATGTTTCAAACCAGTATAGAACCGTTTGGGTTTCGTTGTATTTCGTGTAGCTGAAAGCAAAATAACGCGCTATCAGAGGTGGATTCTGCAGTAGTTGAACGTCCCTCAAATCTAGCTGTGCCACCTTGGGCTGATAACCATGGGTCGTCGGCCAAGTCACAAGACAAGTCTCCCACCGGTGCAGTGGAGAGCGAGTTGGTGCAAGCTCAATGCTGGCCCAAACTGCTTCGTCTGACCCGTTTAAGGGTTCATACGTGTAAAGTAGTGAGGCATCTTGTTTTGCTGTCTGCTCAAAATATGTGTCGCGGTAGAAGAATTGCAGGTCATATCCAAGCATTTGTGGCAGGATCTGGATGTTTCCTTGCTCGCCCTCTGGGGTTTGGATAATTATGGGGAGTGATCCTCGTGTTGCGGCGAAAACTGGGGCTTGTATTGACAACAGGAAAAGCAGTACTGCTAAGACTGTGCCTATTGTCGCCAGGTCAGTCTTCTTCAGCTTTTGTCTAGGAACGCTTAGGAGTCTCCCACAGCTGATGCAGTAATGTTCGGTGTGATTTGACGACTTGGGGTTGCAGTGCAGGCACGGAGATGGGGGGCTTTGCCTTAAAGACAGACGAGTTTTTAGGAGTTTCTCTGCGATTAAGAGGATAGTAAATGTCCCAAGAAATATTAGTACCCATCCACCCAACAGGTGAAAGACTTGCAAGGCGAGCTGTTCTCCTAAATGGTATCCTATTAACAGGATAATGGTTATGCGAGCTATGTTGAGTGAGTAGATTAAAGGGAATCCTATCAGAAGTATCATTGCTCGCTTCCAAACTTTATCTCTCACTATGTAGGCTACGAATACTGCGAAGACAAGGAAGCCTATGAGGCTATATATTCCTGAGCAGGCGATGTCGACTGTGAAATTCATGATTGGTTGATCTGGCCTCGTTACGATTATCGTTGGGTTTCCATATTCACTTGAGATTGTAGCTGGTACGCCTAGAACGTTCACCATTGCAGTCGAGGCTTCTGAGCTTATTACTGACAGGGTTGAGCCTAGCCCATAGAGTATTTCTGACGGCGGCGGAGCAAGGAAGATGAGAAAGGCTATGGGAAAAGCTGCTTGCCTCAACGTTTGTGGAGTGAAAAGGATCAAAGCTAGACCCGCGGCAAACACGGGTAGTGTGAAAAGGTGAAATTCCAGGGGCGTGAAACGACTTGAGCCAGCCCAGTAGAGTATTATGGCTGTCACCGACAGAAGGACTCCGCATAGTTTCGCGAGGTATTTCGTTCTTTGTTGTTCATTTGAAGATTGATGTGCCATCGCCGCTGCCAGAGTCTTGCTTTTTCTGTAAATGAAGTAAATCAGCAGTAACGGTATAACAAGTATGTAGCTTACCTCTTCGCCGTAAAGGGCATCGTTAAATATCACTGTTAGGTCTTGAAGATAGAACGCCACTAAAAATACGACGATGACCGTAACTCTTAACGTTACAGCTAGGTCAAAGCGTCGTAACCAGCCTGCTCGAGGTACAATCAAAGCTCTCATTTTTGGCAAAAACCTAAACACTCCCATTTCCTAGCATACTTTTCCCAGTTTACGTCAACATGATAGACCTCTGGAAATGCAATGTGTACTATGCGAGTGTCGCCCAGACGTCTTTACCATTCACAACCGCACAGCAATCGTTGGAAAATGCTGTATTCCTCTTGGCTGCGCAACATTTTCGTATGGGATGACCACACGGAGCATCTTTCTGTATATACGATAGAAGAGCAGCGGGAGTATTACAATAATATGACTTGTCGCCTCATCCTGCAGGGCGTCACTGAACATCATGGTCAAGTCTTGGTGATACTAGGCCAGCACTGAAGGGGGCATGACCGGAACCTTTAGGATTTTGGTTAGGTTGCTGGAGACTTGCGTTGCCATCTGACGCAACGGTGGTTGACTACTTGTCCGCATGAGATTGCCCTTCAACAGCGATGTCCTTGGCGGCTTGTTCTCATAGGCGGGCACTTCTTGCCCGACAAATCACGTACAATAGCACTCGCGTAGCGCGCGCATTTCATTGAGTACCCTCATTCAAGGAACATATTCAGCTTGCCAATTGATTGTTTGCGTGTTTGCAGCACCTACGGCCGATAGTAGATTGTCAGTGTCTAATGCTTGTACCTCGTAGATTATGACGTGGCCAATGTTCGCTGCGCCAGAATTGAAGACTAATTGGACATAACGACTAATGCAAAACTGTGATGGACTAAAAACAACTGCTTCAGTGGTTGTTGTTTTAAGGACAAAATTAATTCCAGTGAGACCATTATAAGTCACGTTGTCATCGCTGCAGTACCAGTATCCCGCGACATAGCTTGCATTAGACCACAGTCCAACTTTGCATAGTAATGAAACGCTATAAGTTGCTCCCATGTCAAATGATATAGTGCCGATGTTAGTTGCGCTTGAGGTAGTTTTATTTCCTTCAGTCGTACTTGTGCTCCAATCACCGTCTACAGCGCTCGAGAGGGAAGCTGGAGCCACATCCCATGTCGTCACTGACACTAGCGCACCTTGAAGCCTGTTAATCTCGCTATTCTGTGTGAGAAAGCCTATTTGGAAATGTGTGCTATTCATCGCGATTACTGTAGGTTGCAGTAGATAGCATGTGCTGTTGATATAGTTGCTTCCTTTTATCGTAAGCGTTACCATTGTAGGCGTACCTGCCAACCCATGAGGGATCCAAGTCCCATTAATGCAGGATGCTTCTGAACCGCTTGTTTCAGTTGCAAAGCCTGCATTTCCTTCAAACTCTAATTCAGAACAACCAGCACCCTTGTAAAAAACACCTGTTCCATACTTGCCGTGAAATGTGTTACCTACGACGGTAGTATTAATAACGTAATCAGTGAATCTGAGGGCATATTTGGATTCGCCTCCTGCATCGTAGAAGTCGTTATGTGCAATACGGACATTTTCAACTGGGTAGGTGGCACTGTAACCGTCAAGGGCTACCATACTATAAGTGTTCTTTACTGCTCTGTTATGTGCGTATAAACTGTTATCCACAATTCCATGGGAACCACTGCGAAAGGCGGAGCTTGCAGCAATATAGATTTCAGCTAAATTGTTTCCGCCGATCCAATTTCCCTCAATTTGGCTCCATACACATCCAGCTAAGTAAACGCCATATCGACCATTAGCATAAACGCTGTTGGCCGTCATTTTTAAATCTCCCGCATTATCATATACTCCATCGACACCATTATAGAATATTGTATTGCCAATTAACGCGACATCGCAGCCGTAATCTGTCATTGAAAAACCCGTACTGCAATTCTTTATTCTGTTGTTTATTATTTGATTGTCCACTCCACTGTGGATCGAGCTTACGCCTGCGTTATGAATGCCCCTATTTGAACAATTAAGAATGTAACAGTTGTCAATTTGACTGTAATAAGCCACAAAATCTATGCCATCGCCACCTGTGTTATGGTCTTTGTTCCCGTCGATCTTAAGGTTTGAAATGCGTATGTAACCGCTTGCACCTGTTCCCAAAACTGCCCCTCTAGTGCGGATAACATCATGGTTGGCATTATCTGCTAATCTTAGCACTGTGGAATAACATCCTTCTCCCATTAGGGTGATTGAATTTCCAAGAATTATGCTCGTATCAAGCGTATATGTACCTGCCTTAAGTAAGATTGTGCCTCCAATAGCAGATAGATTACCGCTTGCATTGTTTATGGTTGCGCTTGCATTTGCACTTTGAAAATCAACTTGCCCTGATGTCTGATTAATCATCCGATACGTAGAGCCTGCAACATCCACAATGTATGAGCATGGTCCGATAGGATTAGCTAGAACATCCGTGCGGCTCTGACCATTCCACCAAAACGCATTATTGCCATAGTAATTGAGTCTTCCCTGATAATCCTCGATGATCACCACGTTTGAACCATAAGAGAGCGTTGTATCGAAAGTTTGATCTTTGAGATATATGCTGCCGCCAGACGTTAAGCTTCCAATAGCCGCTTGCTGAATTGCAGTCTTGTTTGTGCTGTACCACAAGAGCAAACCGTCCGTCCCATTCTGCAACGTGTAATATATTGTGCTACCGCTTACAACCGTTCCAACGATAAAATCCGTGGGCTTCTGCAAACTATAAAACGTGCTGTTGATCGTTTGACTCAGCATTCCTTCAACAACATTAAGGCGCGTTTGAAGGTCCATGTTGACCGAGACGTTTACGCCTTGGCTGGCTGCATGTTCCGCTGCGAGCAGAATAACCACTATCATTATGGTTGCTTGCCACCATTTCAGATTTACAATGTTTCCGAGTTTGATTTGAGTTGGTTCTGAATTACTCATCTTTCATCCCTTCCTTAATCTGCGTAACTCCATCCGAAAACGTGATCTCCTAAGTCAGGCCCCGATATATGTATGGTGAAATTCGCAACGCGCGCTCTCTCAGCAAAGCTCATTTCTGGAAATCTAGCAAGACTTAGCTGGGAGGAATTCAGAGCGCACTAGGGATCTGTATCGTTGTTGAACGCTTATACCGCAAGCTTTATTGGCAGCGGTCCGGAGTCTGAATATAGAGTCTTAAGTCATAAGATAGCTGTGGTAGTATGAGCAGACTCCAAACTCGATTGAGTATCGGGGCACTCGGCATAGTTCTAGCAACCATGACGATAGTATATGCAGCTACAAACGTGTTCACTTTGCATAGCACAGGGACCGTCAAGGGCGTTGGGGTTGGAATATACTGGGACAGCGCTTGCACAAACAGAGTGACGTCGATTGATTGGGGGTTGGCTGATCCTGGCACGATGCAAAACAAGACAAGCTATATCAGAAACGAGGGTAACGCAAACGTAACGCTCACATTGCAGACGTCTAACTGGAGCCCAGCAAGTGCGGCAACATACATTTCCCTGGGTTGGACATATGCTGGTCAGACAATACTCGTGAATCAAGTGGTACAAGCTACTTTGCGACTTACAATCGCTTCCAACGTCACTGGAATCACATCATTCAACTTCGACATAGCGATCTCGGCCGTTGGCTAACACCAAACACGCGTTACACGCGCTACAACAATAATGATAATCCAGCGGTTAGAGCCATGTCCACGTATTTGCATTATTGGAGAATGAGGGAAAACGAGTAGAAAGGCCTATTTGGTTTCAGCGTTTCTTGTTGCCAGCATACTAGTTTCGCCAATTCTGGGATTACAGAACTCTTCGAAAAGCATATTATCTTACGGGGCAATTAGCTTTTCTGGCGTGGGCTTGAATTATCTCTCACGATATCACATGTATTCGAGTAAGTATACTACTGACGACATCTTACGCAGAGACTTTTCAGTTTTTAAGCAAGACGAGGTAGAACTCATAGTTCTTAGTCTTTATTGGTATCGTTTAGAAGGGAATACACGTGGAGGCTACGATGGTGAATATCTACCGTATCCAGAGGGGATTGGTGGGCCTTTTGGAGACAGATTCTTGGATAACGTGAAACATGTGTGTCGTGTGGCGAGCGAATACGGATTGAAAGTGCTGCTCTCTATTAACACTCTTTGGGGCGAAACTGATAGTGCATGGTGTACGCCTGACTATGTGATTGATCCGGTTACTGGTAAGAATATTGGTCTCGCAGTGGTTAGAAGTGAAGACATGAAGCAGGCCTTCTTGGACATGTTTACTCATGTTGTTCAACGTATGGCTGATGGTACTCCGTTCTATGGGTGGGCAATCCTTAACGAACCGTGGTATTGGCCATTGAAACTTGTTCCGCCATTTGACCATGTTGATCAGAAAGAGAACTTCATAGATCTAATGTTGAAGCAACGTGAGATAGTTAAGCATTTTGATCCTAAAAAAATTACAACAATCAAGTTCTGCAGCACCCACGCATGGAATGGCACTGATGGAAGATGGCATATCAAGAACATATTCGAAGAATGCTGGCAATGGGATGACCGAATTCTTCACGCAGTAGATCTTGTGGGTTTCAATGTTTATCTAAGAGGTGCGGATCAAGAAATTCCAACAAATGACGTTGAACTTGTCGATCAATGGAAATCTATAAATGAAAGAAACTTTCTTTGGTGCGCTCAACTTGGCAAGGATGTTTGGATAACTGAAACTGGCTGCCAAAGCGATGATGACGAGTTCCAACGCATCAGAATCAGATGGTTCACAGACTATTTCAGAACGTTACCGGTTAAAGTGGTTCTAGGCTGGTGCTGGGAGTCAGATGAAACTGACCCGCATGCGGAGTATGGCTATCCGGGAAGAGCATTCAACTTCTGTGAGGATGTTAATGGAAATCCAAGGTTAGCATACTATGAATTGATTTCATTTATCAGCTAAACAATCTATTTTGTTACTGCATTATCGGACACTTATGTCTATCGTCATGCGCGTGTGGAACGCTGACAATCGTGAAGCCACTGCTCTTCAGTGCGCAGTCATTCTTCCATCACATGATATGCTGTCAACTCAATGGGTGAAAATGAAGTTCTAGCATGTTGCGTGACATTTAGACCGATGCTGACAAGCTCCTGTTCTTTTCCTTAATACCATCAATTGGTTGAATCCAAATTCGAATCTCTGGAAGATTTCCACGTCATAGCCAAGAGGCAAAGAAAGATCAAGCAAATCTTGATAAGAGTAGGATGATTGCGCTGCACGACTGTGTTCTTCCACAGCTTGCCTGCTCGTAAGCCCAAGAATGGCTAGAATGTTGTGGATACGCTCACCTGTCGGTGTGGCAGTAGTTATTATCAATCTACCATCTTCCCTTAGAATAGATGACGCTTCTCCCAGTATGCGCTTAGGCTTCCTTAGGTGCTCTATGGCAGCTACGAGCAAAATTGTGTCGAACTTCGACTCAGATATGTAAGGAGGCAAGTTTTCATTGTCAACGTCTATAGGAAAAAAGGAAACAAAGCTATGTCTCTTCTTGAGATCGCTTATCAATTCTTTGTTGGAATCAATCCCAACGTATTTCACGCTTTCCTCTTTTTGCAGATAGGAGATAATCTCAGCGCGTCCACAGCCAATATCCAAAATCGCTCCCCTAACAAATTTGCTCACCGCATCCATTCTCTTCCTTCGCAAGTAGAGAAGAAAAAGGCGTCCGACATGCGTGCGCCGAGCGATCTTTTCCAATAGAGAGATTCTTTGGGATTTCACGCTAGACCTGTCCTTTCAATGCTTAAATTGCGCGCATACTCATGCTTATCGTCTGAAGATCTTGATGAATGGGTTATCATAGACTTTATCGAACTGTTGCTCAAGAATAGACTCACCGATAGGTACGCTTCCGTGATAGTACAGAAACCAATATACATCAGCTTGTGAATAGATTACGAGTCTAATTTCTTTGAGAGCAGTCATGACGCTAGTTTCGTTCATCGTTGAAAGTGAGCTTAGAGAAACGGGGGGACTGAATGATGCTGGTTCTTGGAACCATATGTGAAATGTGGTTCTGCTAGTCAATGAAAAGTAAGATATTGTTCTTGGGACATTCATAATGCAAAAAGATGCTCCTGCAAGTTCTGACGTTGCGACTCCTTCAACTAATGCTCCACCATAATGGGCGGGAAAGTGTAATACAAGCAGTATGCAAACAATCATACACAGGATCCTTTTCTTGTTGCGGATCAGCTTCACACAGAAATATACAAGAGGAAACAGAGCAAACATGAAAAGGCGAATGAGCATTTCAGATGCCCCATATGCAGAAATGAGCGCGGGGAGACTAATTCCCCCAAGCGACAACAGCCAGTATTTATCATTCTGCATTGATCGCTTGAGTATCAACACAATTATGAATAGGAGGGCAATCGCTCCACTTATTGCCATGATGAGAAGCCTAGAGGCGTTAGTTAAGATTTGAGTTTGTAAACCCGCTCGTTGGACTCTAGCGAATTGAAGGTTGAAGAGACCTGGCAACTCTTCCAAAGTCTTCAATCCAGCATATTCTAGAAATGGGTATGCATAGAAGACCAAATAAAGGAACTCAAATGCCAGAAGTAGCATAAACATGATAAGCCTTGTTCCTCTTATGCCAGTCCTATGCAAGGCAAGGACAGGAATCAAATACGACAATATCACCACTGATGTCAAAACATGCGTGAAGGTACATGAAGCAAAAAGAATAACGGCAACAATCATCAATCGCCTCGACATGCCTTGGGCTTTTGAATTCAGAAAAAGCCATGTGAAAATCAGAAAAGTCAAGGCAAATGACGCAAAAGAGAACTCCTGCGGAGAGAAATAGTTCCCATCGATCATCCAAAAACTACCTAGGAACCACAATGTCCCAGCAAAAGCCTCTTGAGTTTTGAG
>Ga0315279_10004705_pt1 | contig 18187 bp, 20 predicted proteins | sample YL17G06_20_MG_FD_203694 | JGI IMG/M metagenome (GOLD analysis project Ga0315279, IMG submission 203694) | Sediment microbial communities from Yellowstone Lake, YNP, Wyoming, USA - YL17G06_20 | ecosystem: Environmental > Aquatic > Freshwater > Lake > Sediment | place: USA: Wyoming | collected... | reverse complement strand
AGGGCTAGCCCTATGTCCGGGCTCGTGCGGGGAGGGGGAGCGCCGTTGGCAGCCTCCCAGGGCCACTCGATGCCGTCCCTGGGGCGTGGGCAATCCGTGCCCAGCACGACGTGGAACATGGAGGAGAAGCCGTACACGCAGCCGGGGATCTCTCTCCTCGCCAGCGCCTGGTTCATCGCTGGCACCAGGCGCCGGGCCATGGCGTCAGCGTGGGTCTGGGGTCGGCCATCGGCGATGTGGGAGAGCATGGTCGAGCCAGCGGCCGCCGAGAGCGGGTTGGCGTTGAACGTCCCCGGATGGAAGACCCGGCGGCAGAGGTTCCATTCCGCATCCTGGGTGAACTCCATGAGAGCGAGAATGTCACGCCTTCCGGCCACGGCGCCACCGGGCAGGCCGCCTGCCAGGATCTTGGCCAGGCAGGTCAGGTCGGGCAGAACGCCGCACAGCTTCTGGACGCCCCCGGGCGAGACGCGGAAACCAGTCACCACCTCGTCGAAGATGAGCAGCACCCCGTAGCGCTGGCTGGCCTCGCGCAGTTGGGCCAGGAAGCCGCTGACCAGTGGCAGGGTGCCCCAGGAGGCACCGGTGGGCTCGATGAGGATGGCGGCGATGTCGCGATCCTCGGCGAGGGCGCGCTCCACCAGGGCGATGTCATTCTGGGGGACGGTCACCTGGCTCTCAATGGCAGCCGTCGGCACGCCGGCGGCTCGCGGCACGTCGGACTGGCCATAGCGAGCGCCCACCACGTTGTCGTGCCAGCCGTGGAAGTGATAGCTGAACCGTATGATCTTATCGCGGCCAGTGTAAGCTCGGGCCAGGCGAATGGCCATGAGGGTGGCCTCCGTGCCCGAGTTGGTGAAGCGCACCCTCTCCGCCGAAGGGATGAGGCGCTGCACCCACTCCGCCCAGGCTAGCTCCAGCTCGTGGCAAGCGCCGTAGTGAGTGCCTTTCGCTATCTGGCGATTCACCGCCTCCACCAGCAGCGGATGGCTGTGCCCCAAAAGCAGCGCCCCATGGCCCATGACATAGTCGATGATCTCGTTGCCATCCACGTCCCATTTGCGGCAGCCTTGGGCTCGGTCGATGTACAGGGGAAAGGGCTGCACAAAGCGGATGTCGTGGGTTACCCCATTGGGGAACACCTGGAGAGCCCGCTGATAGATCTGGGCCGAGCGGGGGTGCAGGCTGCTATAAGACTCTAAGATGCTGGTCATCGGGCACTTCCTTCCACCAACCGCGAGCGCTCCACCAGGGGATGAAGGGAAGATCGCGCATGGTCAGCAGGCCGGGTCGGGCCTTCACCACCGCCGGGATCAGGTTCACCATTATGGCCGCCGTGGCCTGGTCGCCCTGGATGCCACCGGCAATGGTCAGGTTGATGGGAGGCTTGCCATCGATGACAATCGAATCGTGGGGGTTATCAGCCCCCAGCGACATCTGGAGGTCGAGTCGAATGGCCTCGCGGTTGCCTGCCATGGCGACCGCCGCCTGATGCACTCCAGCCACGCGCCCCTTCTCGACGACAAAGGCGCCAGTCTCCCAGCGCCGCGTGGCCAGAATCGGCTCTATGGACTCCTTGACCTCGTCGAGCTGCCAGCCCATCGTTTCGGCAATCATGAAGAGCGACTCTTTGAGCCCTACGTGACCTAGCGAGCCATCGGAGACGCGAAAGCGAAACTCCGTGGGAGATAGCCCCGTGCCCATCTTTATCTGGAGCTGCAACCGCCGCGTCGATGTGTCCACCACGCGGGTGACAGCTATCGAGCGCACCTCCTGGCAGGGGCTGGTGAGCACCAGGGGCAGGATATCCATCACAAAGCCGGGGTTGATGCCCGTTCCCAAAACGGTGACGCCGGCTTCCCTGGCTCTCCTGTCCAGCTTGCGGGCCAGCTCGCCTTGGCCGGTCCAGGGATAGGACAGCTCCTCACAGCTAGAGATGACGTTCTTCTCGCTAGCCACCGCCTGCACCAACTGGGGATAGACCGTTATCAGATGGGAGGTGGTCGCTTGCACGACCACGTCTGCCGATATCTCCCGCAGCAGGGCCTCGGCATCATAGCTGACGTCGATGCCCAGGTTACGGCCGAGGCCCAGGACCTCCCCTAACTCGCGGCCAGCCTTAGCCGGATGGGTATCGATGGCCCCTACCACCTGGATATCCTGCCGTTGCAGCGCCACCTTGAGGACCTCACTGCCGACGGCACCGATACCATAGTGGATAGTGCGAAATTTCTCCTGCATGGTCATGGTGACGCCTCCCACCGAACGGCCGGCTCAATGCATTCCTACAAGCTCACGTCATCCAACGGCGTCCTGGGCCACTCACTAGCAGCCCCCTTCGCTGCGGGGATCATAACATAATCCGATGCCGTTGAGGGAACCAACGGACTATAGACTGATAATATACGACTTGACAGTCCCTATCAAGCGTTGGAGGGGTGAATAAGGGCATTCAGTGGAACATAGCTTCTACGCAGGCTAGAATGGAGCTGGAATGCCCAGACGTTCGCCAGCGAAGCGTTCAGCGACGGCAGCCAAGCCTGTGCCGCCGGCGGCTGCTGTTAGGGGCGCGCGGGTGCAGTTCGCCCATGAGAGCGAGGCCGAGTTCACCCGCATCCTCGACTTCTACGGCATCTCCTGGCTGTACGAGCCCCGCTCCTTCCCCCTACGCTGGGAGGGCGAACGCATCCTAGAAGCATTCACTCCCGACTTCTTCCTGCCTGACCTCAACCTCTATTTGGAGCTCACCACCCTCAGGCAGAAGCTGACCACCGAGAAGAACCGCAAGGTGCGCCAGTTGCGCGAGCTCTACCCACAGGTCAACGTCAAGCTGCTGAATAAGAAGGACTACCTGCGCCTGCTGGCCAAGTACGGCTATGGCCCACCCGAGGCGAAAAAACTGCCCGACATCGACCGCGTCCTGATCACCGCCAGCCAGATCGAACGGCGGGTCGGCGAGCTGGGCGCTCAGATCTCCCGCGATTACGGCGGCCAGGCGCCAATGGCGGTGGGTGTTCTCAAGGGCGTCTTCTTCTTCATGGCCGACCTGCTCCGTCACATCTCCCTGCCCATATCGGCGGACTTCATGGCCATCTCCTCATACGAGGGGGACAGTGGTGGGGCGGTGACGATCCTCAAAGACCTCGACCTGGATATCGCCGGGCAGCACGTCCTCCTGGTGGAGGACATCGTGGACACCGGCATGACCCTGAATCGTATTCTGGAGCGCCTGTGGTCGCACCGGCCGGCCTCGCTCAAGGTCTGCGCCCTCCTGGACAAACGAGCACGCCGTCTGGTGGACGTGCGACTGGACTACATTGGCTTTGAGATCCCCGACGAGTTTGTGGTGGGATACGGGCTGGACTATCGCCAGCGCTACCGTAATCTTCCCTTCATTGGCGTATTGAAACACGAGCTCCTGTCGTAGGTTAGGGGGGCGGAATTTCGGCCTTATGGTAGATGACGGACGAAGATAGGAGCCCAGGGCCGAAATTTTTGGTCTCACCGTCTCCTAGCCGCTGTCCTCGTTCTTGACATCTTACGCGCTTTTGAGAGATAATAAAAGATGCTCCCAAGGGGCTCAGTAGGCGAACCCGCCCGAAGGAGAGCTGGCGAAGCAGAAGCGCAAGCGGGCGCTTCGGCGGTGAGCCAGAGGGCGGAGCAAGCAGAAAAGTTCCTTGGGAGTTTTCTATGGAGATTCTTTTTACCCGTGGGGACATCGCCCAGCAGGACGCCGAGGCCATCGTCAACGCCGCCAATAACCACCTCTGGATGGGCGCCGGCGTGGCCGGGGCGATCAAGCGGGCGGGCGGCAGAGAGATCGAGGAGGAGGCGGTAGCCAAGGGGCCGATCCCCATCGGCGAGGCCGTGGTTACCGGCGGCGGTCGCCTGAAGGCGCGCTACGTCATCCACGCGGTGGTGATGGGGCGGGACCTGCGCACCGACGCCGACAAGATCCGCCGGGCCACTCAGAACAGCCTGCGGCGGGCCGATGAGCTGGCAGTGAAGAGCATCGCCTTTCCCGCCCTGGGCACGGGCGTGGGCGGCTTCCCCCTCGAAGAGTGCGCTCGCATCATGCTGGACGTTGTGCGCGGGCACGGCGCCAGCGACACTAGCCTGGAGCGGGTCGTCTTCGTCCTCTACGATGAGCCAGCTTATCAGGCCTTCGAGAGGGCGTGGCGCTCCGGTCAGGGCACCGGCACAGGGTGAGCCGCCAAGTTGTTCGGGCACTAGGTCATGCCTCAGAGCAAGACGACCTTTCTCCTGACCGGCCGCCCCGGCTGCGGCAAGACCACGCTGATCCGTCGCCTGGTGGAGGGCCTGGGCGTGCCCGCTGGCGGCTTCTACACCGAGGAGGTCCGCCGCGCAGGTCGGCGGGAGGGCTTCGCTCTCATCACTCTGGATGGGCAGACCGCGACCCTGGCCAGCGTCCACAGCCCCGGCCGTCGGAGGGTGAGCAAGTACGGGGTGAACGTGGAGTCCATCGACGAGGTGGGCGTGCCGGCCATCGAGGGAGCCGTGGCGTCGGCTGCCCTGGTGGTGATCGATGAGATCGGCAAGATGGAGCTGTTCTCGAACCGATTTCGTCAAGCAGTGCTATCGGCGCTGGAGAGCGGAAAGCCCGTGCTGGCGAGCATCATGCTGGCCCCCCATCCTTGGGCAGACGCTATCAAGGCTCGGCCCGAAGCGGAGGTCATACTGCTGACCGAAGCCAACCGGTCGCAGGTCGAGGGCGACCTACTGACGAGACTGCGAGAGCGGCTACACACCCCATCGGCCTAGGCGCTGTATGATGCAGGAGGCTGTTGAAATACCCATTATCCCCGTTCATGGTTCGACAAGCTCACCACGAGCGGAAATATGCATAGCAACTCAAGGCCGCTCGCCCTGAGCCTCCCTCCTTTGCGACACGGCCTTCAACGGTGTTCGGCCACCGGCCGACAGGCGATAGCCTCGCGACCGGCCCTCATGCTGTGAGACATTCTGTTGACCGCGGAAGTCAGAAAGTGATATATTGGCAGCCGCTAAGCCTGTTCTCAGGTCAGGCGATAACATGACTGCCAGACCCCTCAAGCGTGCCCAGCCTCCCAGACAACGCCAACGCCGCGGTCAACGGGATACACGCGGCCAGATCCTCGACGCCTCCCTGCACCTGTTCTCCGAAGATGGCTTCGCCCGCACTACCATGCGAGCCATCGCGCACGATGTCGGCATCACCAACGCCGCCATCTACTACCACTTCGCCTCCAAGCAAGAGCTGCTGGAGGCACTGCTTGAAGAGAAGGGGCTCGTGCCCGCCCTTCGGGATCTGCAGCAAGCGACCACCGAGTTTGCGCCGCGGGTTGGCCTCCTGACCATCGCCCGCAACGCCATGATCGTGATGGAATCGAACCGCGACTTCCTGCGCCTGCTGCTCATGGAGGCCCTGGGCAACGAGCCCACGGCAGTAACGGTGTACCGCAGAAACATCGAGCTCTGGGAGAAGGGCGTGAGTGAGTTCCTCAAGGCCTACGCGCAGAGGGGCTTATTGCGGCAGGTGGACACGGAGATGACCGCCCGCCAGATAGTGATCATGGTGCTCACGGTCTTCCTGGGCGACCTCGTGGGCCGATTTGGCTCCCAGCAAAGCAAAGGCGGCAAGCTGAATCCAGTCCTGGATTCCTATATCGTCGCCGCTTTGGACAACATACTCCAGGGCATCCTGGCGCCGACCGCCTCTACTAGCCCTGGCGATTGACCCCCACCGCTCTATCAGGCGAGGGCTAGCAGTTCGGTCCGCAGGGAGTCAGCACTTGCAGGAAACCGCCAGCAAGCCGGTCGCCTTCAGGAGCGAAGGCCTAACCCTGAAAGGCATCCTGCACCAGCCCGCCGCCGCTCCCTTCCCCGCTGCCGTCGTCTGCCACCCCCATCCGCTGTACGGCGGCGACATGAACAACTCCGTGGTCGTCGCCGTCTGCCAGGCCCTGGCCGAGGCGGGCATCGCCAGCCTGCGCTTCAACTTCCGCGGCGTCGGCCACAGCGAGGGGGAGTATGGCGACGGCCTGGGCGAGCGGGCCGACGCCGCCGCTGCTCTGGCCTACCTGCGCCAACTGGCGGCGGTTGACCCGGACAAGGTGGGCATTATCGGCTATTCATTCGGGGCGGCGGTCGCCCTGGCGGCAGCCGACGAACGAGTGGCGGCGGTGGCAGCCATCTCGCCTCCCTCGCTCGGCCAGGGCGTCTCAGACCTCGCCGTCCGCTGCCCTACCCTGCTCATATCGGGCGAGCAGGATGAATTCGCGCCGCCCGCGAGCCTGTCGGCGCTGGCGACCACAATAGGCCCGCACTGCCAGATGAGCGTGGTTCGCGGCGCCGACCACTTTTGGTTGGGCTATGAGCAAGAGCTAGCCCAGACGGTGGCCCAGTTCTTCCGCGAGTGCCTCATCGGATAGCAGGCGAGGGCGATGGCCTCCATTAGCCTGCGAGTGACCCCCGGCGCCAGCCGCGACGCCCTGATGGGCTGGCAGGGGGATGTGCTGCACCTTCGCGTCGCTGCCCCCGCCCAACGGGGAAAGGCCAACGAGGCGGTCCTACGCCTGCTGGCCGCCGCTCTGGGAGTAGAACGACAGCGACTGCGCATCGTCCGCGGGGCAACCTCTCGCCAGAAGGTGGTCTTCGTGGACGGCCTCGAGCAGGAAGAGATTCGCGCCCGCCTGGGCCCGGCCTCTTCCTGACTGGACAACGCTTAGGGGGTGCAGCGATGCAGAAGGTCACAGCGGGAGCGCTGGCAGTAGCGATGGTACTCCTGGGGTCCTGGGTCTTGGGAGAACAGAAGAGCGCCCAGGCCCAGGGCACCGTCAACTTCGACATCGACCCGGAGATCGCGGAGAACGACGCCGACACCCTAGGAACGGTAGAGGACTGCTACGAAGTCACGTGCCCCAGCGTGAACTGCACCTGGAACGGCAGCTCCTTGTTCGACGACGTGAGCGACTACAACATCGACATTGTGGTGAGCGGCGGCACTCAGGCGCCTACCGCCTACTACGCGTCGCTGAACTTCGACTCGAACAAAGTCCATATCGCTGACCCCGGCACCAACCGCCTAATCAAGCTGCCGGGAGCATTCCCCTACGGTGCACCGCTGCCTGACCGCGTCAGTCCGTACGACGCTGGCGCCGAGTACTTCGTGGGGGAGGGCACCGAGGGCGATGGCACTCTGGTGAGGGTCGGGCTGGACATGGGAGCTTCGGGCGTGGTGACCTTCAGCCTGAATGCGGCGCCCCAGACTGCATACAAGTCGGATGCTGGCATCCACCCGATCACGCTCGATTCGGGCAGGCTGGCCATAAACGACTCGTGCGCGATCCCGCCCGTCGGCGGCATAGCGGAGCTGCCGGATGTCTCTGGTTTGGCGGGCCGCAATTGCATCGGTCTGGCTGGACTCGCGGCAGCCGCCGCCCTCGCGGCGGGCGGGTGGTACGCCCGGAGGCGGTGGAGCAGGTAGGACATGAGAAGCTGGCTCCTCGTCCTAACCCTCGTCAACCTCGCGCTGGCCAAGGCCATCGTCTGCTTCGTCATCGCCCAGGGTTGGCCGTAGCTCTTCCCTTGCTAACCCTCGCGGCTGCGAGTACAATGGGGGCACGATTATGTATAGGGGGCGACTGTCATGTTCAACGATATCTCTAAGCCTACTTTCGTGGTGGCCGCGGTGCTTGGCGCGGTCGCTGTGTTCGCTCTGGGCTTCTTCGTAGCCCTTGGGGTGCGGTCGGTGGTTGCTGGCCCGGACTCCGCCCCAGCCGCCTCTGCACCGAACCCAGGCCATAGCTGGAGCGAGATCGGCGACCTGCCCGGCACCATGTGGCACTCGAACAACGATGGGGATGGTAGCGGGCTGGACTCAGATATGGTGGACGGTATGCACGCCTCGGAGATCGGCGGGATCTCCGCCTGCTTCAATCAGGAGGTGTCTTCCAGTGGAGACCAAGCATGCCAGCAAGCCGACGCTTACTGCGTAGTAGCCTGGAACGGCGGTTGTACTAGCGAAGGTTCGACCCTTCTACCCTGCCGCGGTGGCGGTGGTTCGCATTGCGCGCGTTGCTGTCGGTAGCCCCGCGTGCTATGCCCGCTGACAGCCAAACCGTGTGACAGGAGCGAAAGGCCGTGAAAAGGAAACTGCGATTGCTAATGTTGGTCGGTGCGGCGCTTGTCCTTGGCGTCGCCGTCGCTCTGGCGCTTGGCCTGCCGTGGGCGTCGAACACCGGCTCAGCCTCTCCCGCCAACATCCTCGATTGCGATGTCAAGGCTAGTTGCGACGTGGGCGAAGTCGCGGTGCTCCGTATGTCCTCCACCAGCAATGCCCATGCCGGAACATCCAACGGCTCCAGCTACGGCAATGTGGTGTGCTGCGGCGGCGTGGCGGGTCTGGGCACGAGCTGTAGCGGCGTCTACGACACCGTCCTCACCCTGTCGGCGACGGACAACGCTCACGTCGCATCGGATGGCAGCTACCCGACAGAGGTATGCCTCTCGGTTGGCGCGGGGGACGCGCCGGATTGCATTTACGGCGCGAGTTGCGGCACCGATTACGCTTGTCTGGCCACGATCTCCGGCAGCACCAACGCCCACGTGGCTGACTGCGACGGGTCGGGTGACTACGCGACCAAGGTATGTTGCCATGTTGAGGCGACGCCCACACCCACGCCTACGCTTCCGCCCGCTGTGGGAGGCATAGTCGAGCTGCAGGCTAGTGGTTCCGGTTCCGCCGTTGATTCGCCTGGTTCGTCGGGCGGCTCGTCGGCCCCCAATCACCTAGCTCTGGCTGGACTCGCGGCTGCGGCCCTGGCCGCGCTCGCCGCAGGCGGGTGGTACGCCAGGAGGCGCCTGTCCTGAGCTTACCGAAGGGAGCTTCCCCTGAGCTTGGCGAAGGGCTGGCTCCGCCATGAGCCGCCGTAGGCATAAGAAGCATCCCCAGCGGGCCGAACCGCCTCGCGCCGGGCCCAGGGCTCGCCTGCGCAGGGCGGCGGTCGTGCTTGTCGGCTTGGCCCTTCTGTCCACGGCTCTCGCCGCGGGACTCGTCCTCAGCGGGCTGGTCGGCGGCGGCTCCGGGCCTAAAACGGCCGCCATCGTCGACCAGCTGAGCCTCACCCAGCCCAACCCGGACTTCGCCGCCTCGGCCACCAGCATCCTGGAGCAGGCGGGCTACGCCGTGGACTACTTCCCGGGCGAGCAGGTGACGGTGGACCTCTACCGGGAGCTGCCCACTCACGATTACGACCTCATCATCCTCCGCGTTCACTCCGGTATCGCCGAAGAAACGGACATCACCACCGGAGAGAAGACCATGAGGGAGTACGTCAGCCTGTTCACCGGCGAGCCCTACAGTCCGGACAAATACCCCCAGGAGCCGATGGGTCGTCTGGGCATGGCAACGTACTATGAAGGCGCTCCACCGTTGTTCGGGATAGGGCCCGATTTCATCACACAGAGCATGCGGGGCAGCTTCGACAAGACGCTGATCGTGCTGATGGGCTGCGACGGGCTACGCTCTCCCAGAACCGGCCAGGCCTTTCTGGACAAGGGGGCCAGCGCCTTCGTGGGCTGGAGCGAGTCCGTCTCTGCCAGCCACAGCGATGCCGCCACCCTGCGTCTGCTGGAGAAGTCTGTCATCGAGGGGCTGCCTGTGGCAGACGCCGTCGCCCAGACCGCCGCCGAATTGGGCCACGACCCATCGTACGGCGCCGAGCTGCGCGTTCTGCCTGAGGGAGGATAACGGCACCGAGGGTGGTCTCGCGCTGCGGACAAGAGAAGGTTGATGGTAAGGCCCTGGCCCCGGCTCCTACGTTGAGCGCAGGGCCAGGCTTGCCAGCAGACGCAGCTCGTCGGCGAGCAGGCGGGTGATGAGGAACTGGCGCCGCACCCTCTCCCGACCCGCCAGGCCGAGGGTCCTCGCCTCCTGGCGATGGCGCAGCAGATAGAGGGCTCGCTCAGCGCACTCTTCGGTGCTGTCCACCAGGAAGCCTCCCACGCCATCGCCCATCTGGAGGGGGATGCCACCGGAGCGGTTGGCCACCACCGGCGTGCCCTTCCACATCGTCTCGGAGACCACCAGGCCGAACCCCTCTCGGATGGACTTCTGAATGACCACATCGGAGAAGGCCTGGAAGGCATTTACCTCCACATCGCCTACACCGATGAGGTTGGTGAGCAGGTGAATGTCATCGTCGCCCCTAACCTCATCCACAAGCACCTTGTAGATGTCCCATACCTCGGGGTCATCATGGGCTATCGTACTCAGCAAGGCCAACTGGAGCCCCGGCAGCTCCTTACGCACCAGTCGGTAGACGTCGATAACGCCCATGGGGTCTTTCCAGGGGTCGAAGCGTGATACTTGAGTCAGCAGAGGTCGATCAGGGTCGATGCCCCGCCAGGCGCGGATCTCCTCGCCAAGGCCTTTGGTAAGGGCCATGTTCTTGGGACTGATCGGATCGATGGCCGGCACAATCGTCGCCAGCCGCTGATGCTCCAGCTTTGGTGGTATGAAGCGGTCCATGGTGAATACTAGCGCGTCGTACTCGAGAAGGAATGGCAATATGAAGTCTAGGACGGCCTCGTTGGGTTGGGAGGTATCGATGTGGCAGCGCCAGATCCACCTCGCTCCGGCTCGCTCCTTGAAGTAACGGATGGCCGCTGGCTGGGGATCATGGACGATGATGAAATCGTATTCCTCATCCAGAAGCTGAGCGTTGCGGGTGTTGCACATGAGGTACGTTTCCCGAGCAGCCCGCGTTAGCTCGTAGGGCGCACCCTGGAGAGCATTGTGGAAGGCCTTGGTGACGTCGAAGAACTCCGGGCCGGCTGAAATGATCCGCCAGTCGCACTGGATGTCCAGGCCGCGGTAGAGGGGCACAATGGACCTCAGCAGCTCGGAGACGCCGCCACCATAGGTTGTGGCATTGATCTGGGCGATGCGCGCGCGCTTCAGAGGAGCCGCCAATTCCCTTATCTCCTCCACAGCCTCCTCGCCAATAATGGGCTCGTACTGCTTCAGCGGCCTCGGTCCTACGTCTACGTACTCAAGCAATGGTCCCTTCCCCCTATGCCACCGCATTACAGGATTTGCTCTGCCCCATTATACATGCCCCCATATGCGGACGGGGCTTGGCAGCCTCTTGACACCCCCCGGCACACCGCTAGGATCGATGGCATGACCAGTCGCTATGAAAGGAGTCGGCGCCCAGATGAAGGTCTGTAACTACCGAGACGTCGCGCCCGACACGGAGATCGCGGGGGTAGCCCTCCACTTGGTTATCTCCGCCCAGGATGGCGCTCCCCACTTCGCCATGCGGGTGCTTGAGGTGCAGCCAGGCGCCTCGACGCCCTTTCACTCCCACTGGTGGGAGCACGAGGTGTTCATACTTGCCGGACGGGGCAAGCTGCGCGGGGGTGAGGGCGAATGGGAGGTGGCCCCCAACGACGCGGTCTACGTGCCCGGCGATGAGGAGCACTGCTTCACCAACACCGGTTCGGAGGTGCTTCGCTTCATCTGCTGCATCCCCCATCACTAGGACTCCTCGTCGTCTGAGGAGGCGCGTTGCCACCGGCAGGGGACTGAAGATCTAGCTCAACTGGAACAGGGAGGGCTGGCTCTCCGCTTCACCCTCGCGGAGGTCGGACACGCCCACTCCCAGCAGGCGGAAGCGACGGCCGGCGTGTAGTTCCCTGGCCAGTAGGCGGGAAGCCTCTGCCAAGATAACCTCCGCTGCATTGGTAGGGCGGGCTATGGTGACCTGGCGGGTGAATGTGGTGAAATCGGCCAGCCGTAGCTTGAGCTTTATCGTCCTTCCTTTCAGGCCGCTGCCTCGCAGGCGGCGGGCCGTATTCTCGGCCAGCTTGCGCAGGCTGGCCTCCAGCGCCTTCGGGTCGTCCACATCCCTGGGGAAGGTTGTCTCCGTGCTGACCGACCTTGTTTCGTGCTCAACGATCACTGGGCTATCGTCGATGCCCCTGGCCAAGTTCAAGAAATAGAGACCGCGGGCGCCGAAGCGGCTCCTCGCCCACTCCTCGGACTGCCCCGCCAGGTCGCCTATTGTGGTGATGGAATCGGCAGCAAGGCGCTCGGCGGTCTTGGGCCCTACACCCCAGAGGCTCTGAACAGGGAGGGGGGCTAGGAACTGGCGCTCACCCCCCGGCGGCACCACAACGAGGCCATCGGGCTTGTCGAGGCCGGATGCGATCTTGGCGACCGATTTGGATGAAGCCACGCCCACCGAGACCGTAAGCCCGACCTCCTGGCGAACCTGCTCCTTCAACGCGTTGGCCACCTCTTCAGGAGAGCGGCCCTTGCCAACGTGGTCGCTGACGTCCAGGAAGGCCTCGTCCAGCGAGATCTGCTCCACCAGGGGCGTGAGCCGGCGGAAGACGTCCATCACCCGCTTCGATATGTCGGCATAGCGCTGGAAGCGGGGAGAGAGCCGCACCGCCTGCGGGCACAGCCGCAGGGCGGCACGCATGGGCATGGCAGAATGAATGCCATGGGCGCGGGCCTCATAGGAGGCAGCCGCGACCACCCCACGCGACTCGGGAGGGCCGCCCACCACTACTGGCCGGCCGCGCAACTCGGGGTTATCGAGCTGCTCGACCGAGGCAAAGAAGGCATCGAGATCGGCATGGATGATGCAACGGGTCATGCTACCAAGACCATGATGTTACACAGCCAGCCATACCTGCAAGAATGCGCTGGCAGCCGGCCCCAAATGTGGCGGAAGGTGTCTGGAGGAAACTAGGCAGCTAGGTGGAAGATCGAGGCAATCAGCCAGCCCAGGCCGAAGCAGATGGGGAAGGTAAGGATCCAGTCGCCATTTAGCCCCCCGCCGTTTCCCTGCGAAGCAGATAGGCCAGGAGCATGCCGAACCCCACGACCGCCGGCAGCGCTGCCTCGTATACTCCGACCTCTATGAGCAGCTTGAGGATCAGAAAGGTGGGGAGGAGGATGGCGGCCGCCAGGGCGGCGGTCATGACCGTCAGAATTGCCTCCCGCAGTACCTTGCGCACCTCAAAACTCCCTGGCGACAAGATAGGCTAGACCAGCGACCAGTCCTGATGCGGGGATGGTGAGGATCCAGACGATGACCATGTTGATTGCCACCCCCCAGCGCACCGCCGAAAGTCGCTTGATTGACCCTACACCGATTATCCCGCCGGCAATGGTATGGGTCGTGCTCACGGGTATGCCCACCTGCGTAGCGAACAGTATGGCGGCCGCCGACGCCGCTTCGGCGGCAAAACCGTCCTGGGGCTCCAGCTTCGTGATCCCCAGCCCCATCGTCCGCACTATCCGCCATCCTCCAAACAACGTCCCGAGCGCTATCGAGGCATGAGCCGACAGGATGACCCAGATGGGGACGTGGAACTCGCCACCCATGTGTCCGGTGCTGAACAGGAGGATGGCGATGACCCCCATGGTCTTCTGGGCGTCATTGGTGCCATGGCCCAGGCTATAGACGGCTGCCGAGAGCAACTGCAGCCGCCGGAACACGCCCTGTACCGTGCTTGGCGCCTGCCGGGAATAGATGTGCAGTATGGCCAGGGCCAGCAATGTGGCGGCTATGAACCCGACCATCGGCGATATCACGATAAAAGCGCTGATATTCCGCAGCCCGGCGCCGATCACGGCGTCCGTTCCCGCTTTGGCGATGGCCGCCCCGACCAACCCGCCTATCAGAGCGTGGGAGGAGCTGGTCGGCAGCCCGTACCGCCAGGTGATCACATCCCAGACAATGGCGCCGATCAGGGCGGACAAGATCAACCGCTCGTCGATGATGGCTGTTTCTATGACCCCCTTCCCGATGGTGTTGGCGACATGGACACCCAAGCCAAAGGCAGCCACGAAGTTGAAGAAGGCTGCCCAGACCACAGCCTGGCCCGGACTGAGCACGCGCGTAGAGACCACAGTGGCCACAGAGTTGGCGGCATCGTGGAACCCGTTGAAGAAGTCGAACAGGAGGGCCACAGCCACTATGAAACCTATGAAGAGGAGACCGCTATCCACTATGGGAACCCCTGCCCCAACAGGTAGAAAAAGAGGGAAGACGCGCTTCCCTCTTCAGCTTCTCCTGGGCGCCAATTAGGCATGCTTCAGGACGATGGCCTCAAGAACGTTGGCAACATGCTCGCAGCTATCGGTAGCCAACTCCAACTGGTCGTAGATCTCCCGCCACTTGATGATCTCCACCGGGTTGGGCTCTTCCTCAAAGAGCCTGGCCGTCGCATCCAGGAAGAGGGTGTCGGCCTCATTCTCCAGGCGATGGATCTCCACGCATTCCTCGAGCACGCTCCTGAGATGCGACCGCTGCCGCAGCTTGACGATAGCCTTCCCCAGCTGGACGGTCTGCAGGCGCACGAGGTCAGCCACAGCGCAAGCGGCCGCCGTGGGGCGCTTGATGCCGTAGATGCGAATGGCGGTGGTGGCTCCCTCCATGTAGTCAATCACATCGTCCATGTATTGGGCCAAGCCGGTTATGTCCTCGCGGTCAATGGGCGTCACGAAGGTCTTGTGAAGCGCCTCGACGATCTCGTGGATTATTCCATCGCCGACGCGCTCCAGCTCCTTCATGCGGGCCGTCTTCATCTCCACGTTCTCGAAGTGCTTCATCAGGTCCGCCATCACTTCGGCGGCCGTCACCAGATTGTGAGCGCTCTTCTCGAAGAGGTCGTAGAAGCGATAGTTCCTGGGGATGAGAGGCAAGTGCATTAGCAAGCTCCCCAAAATGCCAGCGATGGCGCCACCAATGCGCCATCGCCAAACGCCCGTCTTGCTTCGTCCCTACCTGATTGTAGCGCCAAGAAAGGCATCGAACTCCCAGCAAACAATTCCCGCAGTAAAGGTAGCACCACCTTGCCCTGGCGTCAACTGCCAGCCCACCTCGGGGCCGGTTCGTCGTTGATGGCTTGGTTCTCGACCCCCGCCTGAAGGCGGGGGCATCAGATTCGCCTCCCCATGCCCCAGCCTTTAGGCTGGGGTTGTGTGTGAACCCAGGAGCCCAGAACCCACCAAACATGAACCAGTTACCCCACCTCGATAGCGTCTCATCGATTCACCCCCTTCCTGCGGGTGTGCTATCCTTCTAGCCGTAATGGCTGCTCGCCTCGACGACATCGGCTCCCTGAAGCCCATCCTCGCCCAGCGCCCCTTCGGTCTGGCGACGGATATCGATGGTACGCTCAGCCCCATAGCCGATACGCCAGACGCGGCGGCGGTCACCCCCCTCTGCCGTCGCTATCTTCAGGAGATAGCGCAGCGGGTGGAGGTGGTGGCGGTGATAAGCGGGCGTGCCGCCGAGGTTGCCCACCGCCTAGTGGGGCTGGAAGAGCTGGTCTACATTGGCAACCACGGCCTGTCCTGGTGGCGTCAGGGCCGGGAGGAGACGCCGGCCGAGGCAGCGCCCTACGAAACGATGGTCAGGGAGGCGAAGGAGGAACTGGCTGTCCGTCTCGACCTGCCCGACCTCATTCTGGAGGACAAGGGGCCCATCCTCGCCCTGCACTACCGCCGCTGCGCCGATCACCAGGCCGCTCGTCTGGCCATTCTGGATGCGCTGGCGTGCTGGGAGAGGCAAGGCCTGCGCATACGGCAGGGCCGAATGGTCTTCGAGCTGGGCCCGCCCCTGGACGTCCACAAAGGCACGGCCCTGGCCCGCCTGATGGAGACCTACCACCTGGACGGTGTCCTCTGCCTGGGGGATGATCTGACCGATGCGGAGGCGTTCAAGGTGCTGCGCCACTGGCGAGAGGAGGGCAAGGTGAGCGGCGCTGCCGTTGCTGTTGCCAACCCGGAGAGCGGGCCAGAGGTGATGGAGGAAGCCGACTATTGGGTCGATGGCGTCCCCGGCGTGGAGTGGCTATTGGGCGCGATAGCTAGCGTCGTCGGCGGGGAACGGCGAAGCGGGATAGGCAGACACCGTCTACGGAGATCGTGAAGCCTGTCAGCCTGAACTGGGGTGCCGGCCGGCGCTGCGCGGGGGCGTGATATAATCCGCGAGGCTGTTGAGAAAGCCTCTGCTCCGCTCATGGTTCGACAGGCTCACCACGAGCGGAGATGCGCAGGCACCTCAGACCGCTCGCCCTGAGCATGTCGAAGGGCAAACAAGGCCGCTTTTTCAACAGCCTCCGGCGCTAGGCATCAGGATCAGGGGGACCAATGACTGGAGACAAAGAGGAACTGTCTGGCGGTCGGCCCTCAGAGGAGGAAGCGGACACCATCACCCGCGAGACCTCGGCGGGCGAGGCCTTGGAGCGAGTGGGGATCTCGGCCTGCATTGTGAAGGAGGAGGACGATCTTCTCCAGGTAGCCGAGGCTATGGCTGCCAACCTAGGCACCCACACGGCGGCGGTGGTGGACAGGGCGGGGTGCCTGGTGGGGGTGATCCCCATGCGCTTGCTCCTGGACGAACTCTATCTGCATGTGGCCCCCGAGGAGTTTCTGGTAGGCATGCGGGCCTTCGAGAACATCGCGGAGTTCGGCAAGCTGAGCCGCGCCCGCAATGCCAAGGAGCTGATGGAGCCCCCTGTCTGCGTCACCACAGCAGATAGCGCGAGGGAAGCTTTCATCAAGATGCACGAGCACAAGCTGGACAGCCTGCCCGTCGTCAACAAGGAGATGCGGGTAGTGGCCTGCCTGAGTCGCCTGCAGCTCGTGCGGCTCTGGCTTCAGAAGCATCAGGAATGGGCCGAGCGGGGCAAAGGTCGGCCGCGCTCCCGGCAAGAGGGCAGGGAGAGAGGCGTTTGAACGACTTGGCCATCGCCTCCCTGATTTTCTCCGCCACCTATCTCCTTATCATCTCCGAACGAATTCACAAGACAACAGCCGCCCTGGCCGGCGGTCTGGCAATGATCGCCCTTCGCATCCTTGACCAGGAGGAGGCCTTCGCGGCGATCGATTTCAACGTCATCTTCCTCCTGGTGGGGATGATGATCATAGCCAATACCCTGGGCAAGACGGGCGCCTTCCAGTGGCTGGCCATACGGGCAGCCAAGCTGGCCAAGGGGAACCCCATCCGAATTCTCCTGTTCATGGCAGTCATTACGGCGGTGGCATCCGCTTTTCTGGACAACGTCACCACTGTCGTCCTGATGGCCCCCTTGAGCATCTTTGTAGCCAGCATCCTCCAAGTGAGCCCTGTGCCTTTCCTATTGACCCTGATCATGGCCTCCAACATCGGCGGCACGGCCACCCTCATCGGCGACCCGCCTAACATCATCATCGCTAGCGAGGCCGACCTAAGCTTTGTGGACTTCCTGGCTAACCTCGCGCCAGTCATTCTCCTAATCTTGGCCGTTTTCTTAGTCATGGTGTTCTTCCTTTTTCGCCGTCAGCTGCAAACGCGCCCCGAGCTTGAGCACCGCATCATGGAGCTGGACGAGAGCGAGGTCCTGACCGATCACGGCCTTTTGCACAAGTCGCTGATCATCCTTGCTTTAGTTATTGTGGGCTTTCTTCTGCACGGGGCTTTTGACTACGAGCCGGCCACGGTAGCTCTGGCGGGGGCCACCGCTCTCATCATAGTCGGCCGTCAGCACCCCCGCGAGGCGCTGCTGGAGGTGGAATGGCCCACCATCTTCTTCTTCGTGGGCTTGTTCATGGTGGTGGGTGGGGTGGAGCACGCAGGCCTACTGGAGGATATCGGCAAGAAGATGGCCGATGCCAGCGGCGACAGCCTGTCGGCTGCCACCATGCTGACGCTGTGGCCTGGGGCTATCCTTTCGGGCATCGTGGACAACATTCCCTTTACGGCGGCCATGATCCCCGTGGTGGACGAGGTGAGCCAGCAGCTAAAGGTGGGCGGCTCGGGCAGCAACCCCCTGTGGTGGGCGCTGGCCCTGGGCGCCGGCCTTGGCGGCAACTTCACTATCGTGGCTGCCTCGGCCAATGTGTACGTTATTGGAGTGGCCGAGCGCGCCGGTTACAAGGTCACCTTCGTCCAGTTCCTGCGCTATAGCGTGCTGGTCACCATGGTCTCACTGGTCATAGCCACCGTCTATGTGTGGCTTCGCTACCTCATCTAGATTCTCCCCTGGTGAGTACCTGAGCTCGTTCAGAAACATGGGTGACACCTTAGAATGGTGTCACTATGCGGATCATCAATGGGACAGCGCCCGGGGCTCTTCGCCTGGCCGGCCGCGGGCAACAGCTGTCAGCCCAGGCCAGGCG
>Ga0315279_10004704_pt1 | contig 18188 bp, 17 predicted proteins | sample YL17G06_20_MG_FD_203694 | JGI IMG/M metagenome (GOLD analysis project Ga0315279, IMG submission 203694) | Sediment microbial communities from Yellowstone Lake, YNP, Wyoming, USA - YL17G06_20 | ecosystem: Environmental > Aquatic > Freshwater > Lake > Sediment | place: USA: Wyoming | collected... | reverse complement strand
CAACGGTGATTCGTGGACCTCGAGTTTCTGAACGCGCTCGACGAAAACTGGCAACCCGTGTCGAAGCCGGCGCGGATTGGCTGGCTGGTGTTCTACGCCGTCTTTCTCTTCTACGCGCTCACCAGCAGAAGCACGTCGCTGTTCGTCGATCTGGTCTTCGTGCCCATTCACGAAGGCGGGCATCTCCTGTTCAGCTATTGCGGCGAGACGCTCCACGTGCTGGGTGGGACCATCCTGCAACTCTTCGTGCCACTCGCTATCGCGGTTTACTTCGTGTTCCAACGGCATGTGGCCGGTGCGGCCTTCGCAGCTTTCTTCTTTTTTGAGAACTTCCTCAGCGTAGGGACCTATATGGCCGATGCCCGGGCGGTGGCACTCGACTACGTCTCGGTGGGCGAAGGAGAAGCGTTGCACGACTGGACCACGATGTTCATCAAACTGGGGGTGCTGGAATACGACACCATGATCGGGCACACGGTCCGGGCGCTGGGCTGGCTCGGCATGCTGGGTGTGGTTGCCTGGTTTTGGTGGAGGTCCAAACCAAGCACCCTCACGGCAGCGAACACTGCTGGATAGCGCGGGCCGAGAGCTTACCTGACCAAGCGCCCGCCGTCCATCAGTAAGGTCGCACCAGTGATCCAAGCAGCCGCATCGGAGGCCAGGTACAGCGCCGCCTGCGCCACTTCCTCCGCCGTGCCGATTCGGCCCAGGGGATAGAATCGCGCCATTTCCTCCTTGCGCTGCTTCGCTCCCTCCTGGGTCAGATAAGTCTCGTGAATAGGCGTGTCGACGACTGCGGGGCAGATCGTGTTGACGCGGACGCCTTGCGCACTGTGCTCCTGCGCCAGCGCCAGCGTGAGCATGTTCATGGCAGCCTTGGTCATGGCGTAAACGCCAAAGCCCGGGGAGGGTTTGATTCCAAGGCTGGAGGAGATGTTGATTATGACGCCGCCTCCGCGCCGAATGAGCCAGGGAACAGCAAACTGCGCCACCCAGAATGGGTTCTTCAAATTGTGAGCCACCATCTCGTCCCATAAGGGCTCATCAACTTCCCGGAGCTTCCGCTGCCGCGAAATGCCGGCGCTGTTGACGACGATGTCCAGGCCGCCAAAGCACTCGCCGGATTCATCAACGGCGCTGCGCGCCTCCTGGCGCCGGCTCAAGTCCACTGCCACGCAATGGACGCGCGCATCGTCGCCGCCGATCTTCCGGGCAACTTCCTCGAGCTTGGAGGCGGTGCGACCCAGGAGGGCCACTCTCGCCCCTTCCTGCGCAAAGAGGAGCGCAGTGGCGCGGCCAATTCCGGAGCCCGCGCCGGTTATCAGAGCCACTTTCCTTGCGAGTTTCATTGGTCCCTCTTGTAGGGGTGGCTTCACGCCGCCAGGTTTGGCAGGACAAACCTGCCACTACGGGGTCCAGCTCTTTCGTCTGAGGAACTAGTGCTGTTCCAACTGAATGAGCCTATGTATTGAAACGACGCACCCCCAACGAAGGCTCGCTCCGTTCCAACTCACCGGGTTCGTTCCAAACTGCCCGACCACGGAAGATGGAACCAGACGCGCCTTTTTCCTCGCGGAGAGTCGCTCCGCATAGTTGGAATGGTACCAGGCACGGACCTTTCCCAGCTTCCGCAGATGAAGGGCGAGGAGGAATTCTCCAGCCTCAGGCAAGTGTGAGAAAGGAGACACCACTGCCTCGCGTCCTTCTTGAAACGCGAAACACTCAGTGGTTTGGCCGCATGGACAAACGGCGGGCGCTGGGAGTGCGCCCGCCGCCCTGTCCGAGGAAGCTACTTCTTTTTCGGGGGAACAACAGCGTCCTTGAACGCCTTGGCCAGCCGGAACTTGACTACCGTCTTGGCCGGGATCTTGATCGGCTCCCCCGTCTGAGGATTGCGCCCCATGCGAGCCTTGCGGTTCGCCTTCACGGCCTTGCCCAGACCGGGGATCACGAACTGTCCGGAGCTCCTGCATTCCTTTGTCGCCAGAGCCGCGATCTCTGCCAGAACCGCCGCCGCCGCTTTCTTCTGGATGCCCGCCTTCCCCGCCAGATGGGACACTACCTGGGATTTTGTCATCACCTTCGCCATTTGCTGCTCCTCTCCTCCAGTGAGATTTGTGGGAACCGTGACATGATGGCCGGGGCACACTCTATGCAATAAGTCGGAGGCTGTCAAGCCATTTTCGAAGAGCCAACCTCCAGCAAAGCCACAAGAAATGCGGCTGTAACCGCCGCCTCCCGTGGTCTTTCACTTCGCTCCCCCGGCCCCGTTGAATGCCGGATTGGCTTCCGATATACTGGTGTGGGGAGGATCGGAATGCCGATTTTCGAGTACCGGTGCCGCAGTTGTGGAGCGAAGTTTGAAAGAATCGTGAACTCCGCAACGGCAACGACTACGTGCAAGGACTGTGGCAGTCCCGAGGTGGACAGGCTGCTCTCGGTCTTTGCCGTGGGGGAAAGTTCAACCTCCGCGGGGGCAGCGGAACCCGGCCCCTGCGCGACTTGCGGTGCTCGGGAACGGGGGCTTTGCAAAGGCTAATGGCGTTCCAACTATTTCGGGCGATTTCCCGGGCGCCGCACGCCTCCACTCTGGCACCACTCCTCTTACAGCCTAGGTGCATCAAGTTGGAGCGGCAGTAGCCAGCAGGCTAGTGCCGCCCGTCCTCCCTTCTGCGCAGCTCCAGGACACATAAAGAAGGAGGTTTCCGGCCCACGCACCTGAGCCCGAGACCCAGCGCGCAGCCTGGCCCACAGCGGGCTATCAGGCTTCTCGAAATGTCCGCAGAGTGATATCTTAGCCACTTCGATTTTGTCTCCAGCTTTCACGGAGTTTCCATGCCTCGGCTACAGATTCGGCTGCTGCACCGTCTAGAAGAGTTTCGCGCCTGCGAGCGCATCCAGAAAGCGGTCTGGGGCAACGTAGGTGTCGGAAGCGAACTCCTGGCAGTCACCGAGAAGTATGGCGGCGTGGTACTGGGCGCCGTAGTGAGCGGAAGAATTGTGGGCTGCCTATACGCCTTTCTTGCCCGCCGCCACGGAAAGCTGATCCACTGGTCGCACATCATGGCCCTCGAGCCCGGGCACCGAAACCAAGGCCTGGGCTTCCAGATGAAGCTGGCGCATCGGAGGTTGGCGCTCGAGCAAGGGATCAAATCCATCTGCTGGACCTTCGACCCTCTACAAAGCCGCAATGCGGCCCTGAACATTGCGCGGCTCGGGGCGCGCGTCGAGGAGTACATTCCCGACTGCTACGGCCGGTTCGCCAGCGCCATTGAGAAGAGCCTGCCGAGTGACCGGTTTGTGGTGAACTGGCGCATTGCTTCCTCGGCCGTCGCCAGCCGCTTGCGGGAGGGCAGGCGGCCTCGCCAGTACGATCCGTCGCGGCTGCCGCGGGCGAACGAAACGCGGCTCAACGCGCAGGGGTTTCTCGAAAACATCAGGATTCGCCTCAACCTGCGCGCTCCGCGCCTGTTAGTCGAAATCCCCATGAACACCGACGCAATGCGATCCAAGGACTTGAAGCTGGCACGCCGCTGGCGCACTGACACTCGGAAGGTTTTCCAGCACTACTTTGCCGCGGGCTATGGAGTGGAAGATTTCCTGCCACCCGGCCCGGCCAGCGACGGGAGGTGCAATTACGTGCTTCGTCGGTAGGGGCGGCCTCTGGCCGCCCGCGGGAGGGTGGAGCCCTCCCCTCCAACCATCGGCGGGGCGGCTTGCATCTGCCGCCGACTCAAAATACAATCGCCGCCACTCGTTCAGAGTTATGGACACCGAGGTCATCCTGACGCGGGGCAGTTCTGTCGCCGAAGTGGTCGAGCGACTTATCCGGGAGACAACCACCTCGGTGGACGCGGCGCTCTACCGGCTCAACAACCCGCGCCTGGCGTGCGCGCTCGAAGATGCCATCCGGCGCGGGGTCGGTGTGCAGCTGGTCCTTGACCGCAACAAGTACGAGGAGTCCCGAACCACCCAGGAGCTCTTGGCGAACGGTAGGATTCCCTTTCGGCTCCTTTACGGCCGCCAGGGGCGGGGAACGAAGATGCACCACAAGTTCGCCATCCTGGACGGCCGCCGGGTACTGACCGGAAGCTACAACTGGACCCTGGAATCGGAAGAACAGAATTACGAAGGCTTGCTGATTCTGCGCGAGCCGGAGCAGGTGGCCATCTTTCACCGGGAGTTCGAGGCGCTGTGGGCGGAGGCCGCACCCCGGCAGCCTCTTCTCTAGCGGCGCTCTATGCGCGTCGCCTTACTGATAGCCGGACCGTATCGACAGCCAGCGAGCAGCCTATGCCACCCAAAGAGCCATCCGAAACGAAGCCCGTCCGACCCATGGGGTATGAGCTTTACATCATGCGCCACGGCATCGCCGTGGACCGAGGAAGCGCCGGCTTCTCCGACGACACCAAGCGTCCACTGACCCCGGAAGGCAAGAAGAAAATGAAGGAGATCGCCAGTGGCCTCCTCCGTCTGGGGTTCGACGTGGACTGGATCGTCTCGAGTCCTCTGCTCCGCGCCGCGGAGAGTGCGGAAATCATGGCGGAAGAGCTCGGCCCCGGCGTGCCCAAGGACTTCTGCGATGCGCTTTGCCCCGGCGGGTCACCGGAAGTGCTAATCACCTTCCTCGCCCGGCACGCCAACCGCAAGCGCGTGCTGGTGGTGGGTCATGAGCCCGACTTGAGTGAGCTGGCCGCGCGGCTGATGGGCGCCGGCCGCCACGCCAACCTCGCGTTCAAGAAAGGCGGGTGCTGCCTGATCACCTTCGATGAATTCCCGCCCAAGTCTCCCGGGCAGCTCGTCTGGTGGCTCACGCCTCGCCTGCTGCGCAAGATGGCGTAGGCGGGCCGAGCCCCGGAACCAACGAGATAATGTGGGCCCGCACGCCAGTACTGGGAATGCGGATCAACGCCGGGCTGGCGGTAGGCACAGCGAATTGTATCTGGTGTCGGACAGGGGTACACTTCCCTGTCTAAGCTGAGCAGCTCGACGCCCAAGAAACCAGGTCAGAATCCCTCCCGGAGGGTCGGCAAGGAGGCGCCACCGCTCCTCGAAGGTCAGGCTTCCCATGGATGAAGTCAAGGACACCGCCATCGCTCCCGGCCTCGAGACTCCGGCTTCTCCCGAGCCGGCCGCGCAACCGGTCTCGGATCGAGCGCCGCAACAGGTAGAAGCTCCGCCTGAAGCCAAGCTGCTGGACGCGTGGAAGAAGGTGCGCAAGCTCGCGTTGCGGCAACTCGACCGCTTCATGTCGCTCGAGCCTAAGGTGCTCCGCGGTGATGACCCGGATGCGATCCACGACCTGCGCGTAGCCAGCCGGCGCCTCCAGCAGATCGTTGACTTGCTCTACCCTGCGCCGCGTCCACCGGAGATTCGCAAGCTGCGCCGCAAGATTCAGCGCTGCCGGCAGACGCTGGGCGAAGTTCGGAACTGCGACGTCCAGCTGCAACGCGTGGAAAGGACTCTGGGCAGCAAGCGCACGGCGCGCCGGGAGAGCTGGGAGGCCGTGCGCCATTACCTGCGCCAGCGCCGGTCGGAGAACTTCGAGAAGGCGGTGCGCAAGCTCGGCAAGGTGAACCTGGCCGTCTTCTACGTGCAGCTCAAGGAGCATCTGGCTCCCAGCCACCTCGCCATGGGCTCTGCCCGCCGCGGTGAGCCTCCGAGCGAGCTTGGTCCGCAAGAGTTCTACGAACGGCTGGCCGAAGCGCTGGAGCGTGTCTGGCACCGCATGGAAACGCAGATTGCCCAATCCCACCGCGACTCGAGCGCGGCCGTCATCCACGGCGTACGCATCGCCGCCAAGCGCGTCCGTTACCTCATCGAGGTGATTCGCGAGTTTAACGTTCCCGGGGCCGCAGAAACTCTCGCCCGGCTGCGGACGCTCCAGCAGCTGCTAGGCGACTGGCACGACCTGGAAGTGATGGAACAGATGATGACCGAGATGGTCGCCCGTCCCCAGTTCCTCCGGGACCATCTCCAGATCGCCATCGGAGTCGAGCGGCTAATCCTGCGAATCCGCCTCCACAAGCAGACTCACCGGCAGAAGTACTTCCGAATGACGACGGATTCTGAGGGCTACCAGCAGATGAGGGATTGGGTGGCGGAGGTGCTGGCGTCGCCCGCCGCGACCTTCGGGATTACCCCCTGAAGAAACTGAAGATTGATGATTGCCGATTGGGGACTTGCTTTCTAAATCGGCAATCATCAATCTTCAATCGGTAATAGCTACTCTCCCACCGTCCCGGCCTTATTCGGAGCGGGCCTCGGGACTGCTTTGGCTTCCCCCAGCCCCTCCGCTTCCGGCGCTTCTTCCACCGCCTCTTTCGGACGAGGAACTGCAAACAAAGGCTCACGGGGTTCGCCGCTCAAGACCCGGGCCACACCGGCCCGCAGGCGCTCGAAGACGGTGCGAATATCGGCGGAAGCGTCCACCACGTCAAACCCGTACTCTTCGCCCAGGATATCGAACTGCTCCAGTAACGCGGTCTGGTACTTGCGGAAACTCTCGTACATGTCCTCGCTGGGGTGGAGGTCCATGCCGGATTCCCAGTAATCAAATCCCCGGGAAAAGACCACCCGAGGGATGAGGTCATCCACCCCAATGCGCAGGTAGAAGACGGCGTCGGGTTTTAGAGCAAAACTGTATGCGCTGCGAATCCAGGCCGGATCGATGCCGCGCACAATGGCGCGCGCCATCAGGGAGTAGATGTACCGGTCGGTCAGCACTACGAAGCCCGCGCGCAGCGCTGGGACGATTTCGTTCAGCAGGCGGTCGGTAAAGTCCGTGGCGTAGAACAGGCTCAGAGTGATGCGCCCGAGCGTGTGTCCTTCCTTGGCCTGCTTGATGCCCCTGCCTGCCAGGGACGAACGGGTCATGCCCGTCTCCAGCACGGCGCGGCCCTGCTGCTCCAGCCAGGGTTTGAGCAAGCCGATCTGGGTGGACCGACCCACGCCGTCGGTTCCCTCAACGACAATCAGCTTGCCGGTCAAGTCCGCCAGGTTCATCCCCGGCAGAGCCACTCCATAAGTCTCTCTCACGGCGCCACCCTCAGTCGCTTGGCCTGCACCAGCTTGGCCTTCACGATCTGCCGCATCTGCACCTGCTGCTCTTCGATGGGGAACGTCGCATCTATGACGGTCAAGTCGAACTCGGGGACCATCTTCTCGTACTCGTCCAGGATGCGGCCCTGGAAGACACGGAAACTCTCTTCCGGCTCATCCGCGAGCTCCAAGTCCATCCCCGCCTCGTAGAACTTGAGGCCGGTCCGACCGTCCAGAATCCGCCGCATGGCCACATCCAGCGGGACGCGGAAGTAGAACGCCCCCGTGGGCTTGACGGCAAAGCTGTAGAGTTCCCGCACCCACTTGGGGTCCATCCCCCGCACCACGTCGCGCGCGAAGGCGGTGTAGATGTAACGATCGCAGAGCACCACAGCTCCGGCCTTAAGCAGCGGAATGATGTTGTGCTCCATGCGGTCGGCGAAGTCGGTAGCGTGGATCAGGCTAAAGGTGGCCGGCGTCAGCATCTGCTTCTTCTTGCCCCGCCGCGTCGTCTCTTTCACCAGCGGCGAGGAATTCCATTCGCTGAACACCGTGCCGTAGCCCTCCGCCTGCAACCACTGGTGGAGGAGCATCAGTTGCGTGGATTTTCCCGAGCCGTCGATGCCCTCGACCACAAAGAGCTTGCCGGGGAAGCGATGCTCACCATAGCGCTTCATAGGGGGACTCCCAGGAGGTTACGAGGCGGCTGTTTCGAAGGCGTAGTCTACCACAGTGGCGACACGGGCGAAAGTGAAGGCCAAGGTAAAGCTCGTGCCGCCCATCGCGCACACGAGCCCAAGATACCCTGTCAGGATGGGCTGCAAGCCTTTAATTTGCAACAGATTAGGACACGTACAAGGCTGGAGTGCCGAGGCTTGGCAACGATTAGGACAGTATGCCCGTGGCCCCTACCTCCGCCGATTTGACACTTGCAAACCCAAAGTGTGTGGCCAAGAATGGAGAGTCTGCAAGGATTGCGAAACATGCCTCGGAACCCGGAGGGTATTCCATGAGTAGACCACGTTGGTTCTTTTTCCTCGTCGCGCTGCTAACCAGCCCTTGGGTGCTCTTCGCCCAGACCGCGCGTCCCAAACTGATAGACGCGCACATCCATCACAACGGCGACCCGGCCTTCCTTCAGAAGCTGGTGGCCAAGCTTGACGCCATGGACGGGCTAGCGCTGCTGATTACCGCCCCAAAAGACCTGAAGAGCGTGACGTCGGTCATCAGCCAGCACCCAAATCGCCTGATCTGCCTGGGCGAACTGCAACTCGACGATCCCGTCGCGGTCTCGCTCGTCGATCGCTTCCACGAGGCCGGCTGCCGCGGCCTGGGTGAAATCACCTCGGCGCTCTACAACTACGACGATCGCCGCTACTGGCCGATCTACGAGCGAGCGGAGAAATATGGCATGATCCTGCTCTTTCACACGGGCATCGTGAACCGCCCCGACCCAACCATCCCCACGGATATCAGCGTGGATCGCATGCGCCCGACCACGCTCGACGCCATCGCCCGGCGTTTCCCGAAGGTCACCATCATCGGCGCGCACCTCGGCAATCCCGATTACGCTTGGGCAGCGGAAATGGCGCGCTGGCATCCGAACCTCTATTTCGATCTCTCCGGGTCGTCACTCATCAAGAAGCAGGATGATCCTACCTTCTGGAAGTCTATCTTCTGGTGGTCCGGCGTAGTCAGCCCGCACACGCCCGCCGGCGGCCCGCACGCCTTCGAGAAGCTCGTGTTTGGCTCGGATGTGTTCAATGGAGAACTGGAGGAATTCGACCGCGAACTGGATCGCTACCACAAGATGCTCGACGCTTGTGGTGTCCCCAAAGCGGCGCAGGAAAACATCTTCGGCGGGACCGTCTGGCGGATCCTGAGCCCGAAGTAGCGGCAACCCTCAGTGCCCGCCTAAAGGCGGCCGCTACGTAGCGGCAACCTTCAGGTTGCCACGCCATGTGCCCACCTAACGGTGGGCGCTACTAAGCCGTTCGATATCCGCCCGTACAGATTTCAACGTGGGATCCAGCGCCAAGGCGTGGCGATAGGTCTCGAGCGCAGGGTCGACGAGACCCATCTGATCCTGAATTCGCGCCTTCAACACCTCCAGATGGGAATCTGCGAAGGTGCGCTCCGCCAGCAGGACTTCCGTGAGGGCCTCGGGGAATCTCCCCTTAAGGTAGAGGGTGCGCGCCAGCCCGTAGCGAAGGCGCCCGTGAAGCGGTGCGTGCTCCAGTCCCTGGCGAAAGATTTGTTCGGCACGAGCGATCTCCCCCTGGCGTTCATAACTCAGGGCCAGCATGTAGTCGTACTCCGCAGCGGCGCGACGCGCGATCTGGAGAAGCAGCAGCGCGGCGAATCCCACAACGGCGAGACTCGCGACCACTCGCACCCCCACCAAACTCCGCTTCTTCTCGCCCGCCTCGGGGCCGGGAAATGCATCGCACTCCTTCCGCGTGCTGTCCCCGGCTAGCAGCAGACTCGGAAACGCCAGCAGGGTGAAAAGCAGGAGCAAGGTGGGCGGAATGGCAAGCTGGAAATTGAAGAGCGAGTTCACCAGGAGGGCGCTCGCCCCTCCGGCGCTCGCCCCAATCCATAGGCGCGGCACTCGCGGGGCGCCGCGAAGCGCCCGGCGCGCTTCCCGCCCGAAAGCCCACCACACCCACCCCAGAGCCACCAGGCCCAAGACGCCCGCTTCCAGCAGGATTTGAAATGGATCGTTGTGAAGCTGCCGGACGTGGCTCCAGTAGTGGACGTACTCAGGATGCGCCTGAAGGAACCGCGCCTGCAAATCCAGGAAGCGAAGTTGGAAGGTGCCCCAGCCACTGCCGAGCAGAGGGTGCTCCACAAGCATCGGCCAACTGACCCGCCACAAATAGACGCGGCCCTCGAAGCGATTCAGCAGCACGTCGGCCGCTTGGCCAAGGCTTGAGGCGATGAACGCGAGCGCTGCGGGAATCACCACGCATTGCGTGGACGCGAGACCACCCTCAGCCGCCCCCGGAGAAGATGGCTGAGCTGATGCCGCTTCGCGTCGCCACACAAACCGGGCGATAAGCAAGCCGGCGGCAAGCCCCACCCACGCCCCGCGCGAGCGCGTTCCGACGATGGCAGCGAACATCGCCACTACCGAGGCACACCCCGCAGCCTTCCCAGCCAGCTTTGAAGACACGCCCGCCAGGGCCAGCGCCGGAAAGATGGCTCCAATCAAGTAGCCGGCTACAAAGTTGGGGTTGCCGAAGGTCGAATACAGCCGCATGCGCCCCAACATCGTTCCCCAGACGATGTGATACCCTCCAAACAGCAGTGGATCGTGGCCCGACCACTGCAAAAGCGCAATCACCGCAACCACCGTTCCCGCCACGGCCACCAGCATGGCAAGCGCCCGCACCCTCGCCTCTCCTCCACTCCAGACAACCAGCAGCAGGAGCCAGAGAGGTCCGCACAGAAAGTACTCGGCTTCAATTAGGCTAAAAGCGGGGACGGGGCTGTGCCAGCAGGATAGAAGGACCGCGACCGTCAGGAGCGCCAGAGGTGGCCCAAGGGCAAACCGCCTCGGCCAGCGGAGTTTTCCCCAGACCAGGGCAAGCGTCCAGCCCACCAGCCCGAGGAGAAGTAGTCCTTCGGTGAGGATTAGTTTGATGTAGGAAAACTGCCCGGCAAAGCTGCGGTGAAAAACCAGCGGGACTGCCAGCAGCAGCCCCGCCGCCGGTACCCATCCGAGGGCTTCGAGAAGAGTGCACCTACACCAAGACTTCATGGGCGGATTCTACACCCGGTCGGCGCGCCGCCTACTTCCCGAGCTTTTTCTTCACGGTCTTGAACCCCTGACCCTTCTCCGCCCCTCCTTCAGACTGCTCCATGAAGTTGTAGATTTTCCCGCTCTTGAACACCATGCGGAAAACGCCGGTGGGCTGGCCCATCATGCTCATCTCTTCCACCTTGCTCACGCCGGAGGCCGGTTCCGAAAAGACGGTCTTCTCTCCCTGGACGTACTTGATTGTGTCAGGCGACAGCCATAGCTGGGACGTGCCGCCCTTGCCCCAATCGCCTTGCATCGCTTGCTGGAATTTCATCATCACGTCCATAAGTTGGCTGTGCGCCTGTATCCAGGACAGGCCTTTTCGATGCCGCGGCCGGGCATCGCGGTCACAGGCCGCCGCTACAATCAGGCGCTACTTCAAGGCTCCACGTAGGGAATCGGCGATGGCCTGGCCGTCCGGGGGGCGTAGTGACGGCGCGGCGAAGTTGAACGTCTTGCCCGAGCTGAGAATGACGTGGAAGGTTCCGGTATTCACTCCCAGGATGGTGTTCATGTCGATCTCTTTGATGTCCGCCGCCGACACCGCGAACACTTCCTTCCCTGCTTCTTCGTACCGGAGCTTTCCGCCCGCGAAAGTCAGCGTCCCCTTGGGCAGGTTGCGCGTCTGGAGAATGCTCGCGACATCCCCCAGGCCGATTACCTCAAACCGCAAGGTTTCAGCGGCGGCAGGGGTAGCGGTCGCAGGGGCCGTACTGGCGGCTGCGGCGGGGGCCGCGGGTGTTGCCAGAGTCGCAGGGGGTGTCGGTGCAGTTGGTGCGGCGGGGGGAGTCTCGTCCGTAACCGTGAACGCAACTTCCGTTTCGCGGTCATCAGGGTTGACCACAAACAAGCCGCCTGCCCCCGTGGGAGCATCGGGGGCAATCTGAATGCGCGTCACCAGCTCCGTAGCTTTGGCCACCTGCGTGTCCAACACTCGGATGCCCGGATTCGAAAAGGCAACCTTGGCCTTGGGGGCGAAATTCTTGCCGGAAATCTTGACGCTAACCTGCGCGCCGCGCGCCGCCTGCGATGGTTCCACCGCCACCACTTCCGGCGTCCCGAGTTCCGAGGGCTGGATCTCCGCGGCAGGCGCCGCAGGTGTAGGTGCAGCAGCAGGTGCCGTGGCTGCTCCGGCGATGGTGAAAGCGGCTTCGGCCACGGCGCTTGCGGGATTGCTCACATAGAGGCTGACCGTGCCGGCGGGGGCTCTGGTTCCCACCGCCAGTTTAGTTTCCAGTTGAGTGGCGCTGGCCCGCCGGGTCGAGACAACATGAACTGCAGGAGTCGAAAACGACACGTAGGCGCCGCGGGAAAAGTTCTGCCCGTCAATGACCAGCGTGACTTCCTCGCCCGCTGCGGCCTGGTTCGGTTTGACTTGCCGGATTTCCGGCGTCGCCTCCGGTGACACGTCAATCTCGCCCTGAGGCGTGGCAGCAAGAGCACCTGGAATTGCCATCCCCACCAGCGCCGCGAGCGTTGCAGACAGAGCGAATTCCCCCCCACCCCGCGTCCCTCGGTTGCTGCGCATCATGGCGAAACCAGGAATGGAGATTTAAGTCCGGAGCGAATCTTAGGCGTGCTCCCGCGCAATGTCAAGAAAGTAGGGGCGGCTTTGAAACCCACCCCTACATCGTGCTGCCTCTCCCGGGGCTGAGCCAGTCGTCCGGAGAAAGGGGAGTGTCAAAAAAAGTTCAGGGGCGAATCTTCACCGCCTTGATGATCCCCTCACCTTCCCGGATGGTTAGAAACTGGTTAACTTCGACGTTGGTGAACCTCTCGATCTTCTGGGTGGTGGGCCACTTCACTTCGATGAGATCGACGACCTTGGCCTGTCCCAGGCCAAAGTGCAGCCGCAGATCGCTTTGCGACATGACGGCGGTGCCGCTGTGGACCTCGTCCATCTGGGCGTGCTTTCCGGTGACCACACGGACGCGGGCGCCGATGGCAGTGCGGTTGCATTTCGTCCCGACCAATTTGATCTTGATCCAATTGTTCTGGTTGCCGCCGTCGTTCCGCAGCAGTGACGGGGGATCGTTCATGTTCAGGATGAGGACATCCAGGTCACCATCGTTATCGTAGTCGCCGATGGCAAGGCCGCGGCTCGAATAACGCTCGGTCACGCCCGGGCCCATCTGTGCGGAAACGTCCTTGAACCTGCCGTTGCCCAGGTTGTGGTACACAATGCGGGGGGACTTGAAGGTGGCATCCAGGTTGTACTTCAGGATTTCCGGATAGACGTGTCCGGTGGCGTGGAAGATGTCGGGCCAGCCGTCGTTGTCGTAATCCATGAACGTCGCGCCCCAGTTGACGTACTGCGTGTTCACGCCGATGCCGGCCACGAAGGTAGCGTCGGTCCACGTGCCGTCGCCGTTGTTGTGGTAAAGAACGCAGGTGTCATCAGCGAAATGGGTCTTGAAAATGTCGAACCAGCCGTCGCCGTCGTAGTCCGCCACCCCGATGCCCATGCCGGCCTGCTCCTGGCCGTCCTCGTTGTAGGCGACGCCGGCCATGACGGACACGTCCTCAAAAGTCCCGTCGTGCTTGTTTTGAAACAGAATGCTGGGCTCGGAATCAACAGCCACGTAGATGTCCGGCCAGCCGTCATTGTCAAAGTCGTAGGACACCGCCGTGATCGAGTAGCGCGGCCCGGGTTTCAGGATGCCGGCTTTTTCCGATACGTCGGTGAACGTTCCGTTGCCGTTGTTGTGGTAGAGGATGTTCATACCACCCGGCAGGCCGCGCGGGCCACACATCACCGGGATGCCCTTCCACTGGCAGTAGCCCGTCTGCCCCGGTGCCGGAACCTTGATGATGTCGAGCTCGATGTAGTTGGAGACGAACAGATCCAGGAAGCCGTCGCGGTCGTAGTCCAGGAAGGTGCAGCCCGTGCCCCAGCGGACGCGCTCTTCATACAGACCAGCCTTTTTGGTCACGTCGGTGAACGTGCCGTCCCCGTTGTTGTGCCAGAGAATGTTGTGGCCCCAATAGCAGCAGAACAGGTCGTCCCAACCGTCGTTATCGTAGTCACCCACGCACACCCCGGTGCCCCAGCCGGTGCGGCCAAGGCCTGCTTTCTCGGTAACGTCGGTGAACGTTCCATCGCGGTTGTTCTTGTAAAGGTGCGACGTGGGAGCGTTCTCCGGCGTGTAGGTTTCCTCGAACCGGACCCCGTTGGTCAGGTAGATATCCAGCCAGCCGTCGTTGTCGTAGTCAAAGAAAGCCAGCCCGCTGCCTTTGGCCTCAACGATGTATTTCTTGCTGCTGACTCCGCCCCAGACGTTAGGAATCGTCAGACCGGCCTGCTGGGCAACATCCACGAAGGTAACAGGCGAGGCGCCTTCGGGACTCGGCAGCGTGGCCGCCTTCAACACGGGCCGCCCGCTCCATCTCCACAAAGGAGTCGTGAGCGCATCCAGAAGATTGGACCCCAGCAGAACGGCCGAGGAACCGAGTAATTGGCGACGAGAGAACTTCATTCTGACGTTAGGTGATCCTGCAAATCTCCGTGTTTTCTCTCGACCCTGCGTGAGAGTTCGCGCTCGGAGCAACTTGGCGGTCCGACACGCGAATTTCCATTATACACCAAGCACCATTTCCGCCGGTGAAACCGGGAAGCCGCCACACCGGAGCAAACTCCCGCAACGGGGCCCTCAACCTTTTGATGGGGTGCTGGGCTCCGCGGTTGCCGAAGCGGAGGTCTATGATCCCGCAAGGCGGGACGGTGGGGCCGCCGCTACAGTCCGCGGCAAAGAAGTGCTTTCTTGATTTCACCGGTAGTGCGCCTGATATCGCTGGCGCGTTGACTCAATACGTCCCTGCCTGCGGTTGTACCTGCACAGTTCCAGCCGCAGTTCCCAATTGACAGGATAGAGGGAATGAAATATGTTGTGCCTTCCTAAGGATGCATCGCACTGCGCCAAGCACCACTGGCCGCGTGGCTCAAACCAAAAAGCCTGATGGTCTCTCCAATTCACGATCGCCTTTCATCCAAAACTCTTACTCTGGGAGCACCAAGGAGTACATGAAGCATGCAGCAGATAACTCATGATGTCTTGATCCTGGGAACCGGCCTCGCCGGGCTGCGCGCCGCCGTGGAGCTCTGCCTCAAAACGCGGGGCGGGGCCGACATCGGCATCGTGTCGAAAGTGCAGGTCATGCGCTCGCATTCCGTGTGTGCCGAAGGAGGCACCGCCGCGGTGATGCGCCCCGAGGAAGGGGACAGCTTGGAGTTGCACGCCTGGGACACCGTGAAAGGATCCGATTTCCTGGCGGACCAGGACACGGTGGACCGATTTGTGAGAACCTCGCCGGATGAGATCCGCCTCTTGGAGCACTGGGGCGTCCCGTGGTCGCGCCGCGAGGATGGCCGCATCATGCAGCGGCCGTTTGGCGGGCATTCTTTTCCGCGGGCCTGCATGGCGGCTGACAAGACCGGCTTCTTCGAGATGCAAGCCCTCTACGACAATCTCCTCAAATACAACAACTTCAAGCGCTACGATGAATGTTTCGTCACTTCCTTGCTGCTGGAAGGCGGGCGGTTCGCCGGCCTCACTCTCTTCGATGCGCCGACGGGCGAGTTCTACGTCCTGCGCGGCAAGGCTCTCCTGATTGCTTCCGGGGGGTTGGGGAACCTTTATGGATTCACCACCTACTCGCAAACCGTTACGGGCGATGGACAGGCCATCGCCTACCGCGCGGGTCTGGCCCTGGAGGATCCGGAGTTCCTGCAGTTTCACCCGACCGGCCTTGTGCCCTCGGGCATCCTGATGACGGAAGGCTGCCGCGGTGAAGGCGGCTACCTGCGCAACAATCGGAGCGAGCGCTTCATGGAGAAGTACGCGCCCAAGATGATGGAGCTGGCGCCGCGCGACATCGTTTCGCGGGCGGAGATGACGGAAATCCTCGAAGGGCGCGGCTTCCCCGGCCCCGACGGGCTCGACTACCTCCAGCTCGATTTGACCCATCTGGGCGCGGAGAAGATCAACAAGCGCCTGCCCTTGATCCGGGAAGTGTGCATGAAGTTTCTGGGGCTCGACCCGATCACGCAACCGATCCCTATCCGGCCCGTCGCTCACTACTCGATGGGCGGCATCGAGGCTGACCTCGACGGCCGGACGAAGGTGGAGAATATCTGGGCTGCCGGCGAGGTGGCGTGCCACTCCATGCATGGCGCGAACCGCCTGGGGTGCAACTCCACCGCCGAGTGCCTCGTGTGGGGCGGCATCACAGGCGCCGAGATCGCGAAGTACCTGGCGCAGAATCCCGCGCTGAGCGACGTGCCGGATAGCCAGGCGCAGGACGAGGAGAAACGGATATTTGACGGGCTGCTCAAACAGAGCGGAACCGAGAACCCGGCCCACATCCGCCGGGAGCTTCGGACGCTGATGGACAGGCACGCGGGTGTCTATCGCACGGGCGAGTCCATGCGGGAGGGCCTGGCCAAGATTGTCGAGCTGAAGCAGCGCTTCCGGGAAATCGGCATTGAGGACAAGAGCCGCGTCTACAACACCAACCTCATTCAGGCGCTCGAGACGGAAAACATGCTCGAGCTGGCCGAGGTGCTGCTCTTTGCCGGTCTGGCACGCGAGGAATCCCGCGGGGCGCATTCCCGGACGGATTTTCCCAAACGCGATGACGCGGCGTTTCTGGCCCACTCCATGGTTTACTCGACCGGCGGCAAGCCCAGGCTGGAATATAAGCCCGTGACGATCACCAACTGGAAGCCGGTGGAGCGGAAGTACTGAGTGGGGGCTGGGTGTTGGGTGCTAGGTGCTGATCAGATGAAGGAGGCCGGCATGGCCGAAATCAAAAGGCACGATAATCGGCTCGGGCTGTGGGGATGGCTCGGGGGTGGGCGCTGGGGTATCGAGCGCTACGCCTACATACTGCATCGCCTCACCGGCCTGGGCATTCTTCTCTACTTCTTGATGCACATTCTGGTTACGAGCCTGCGCGCCCGCGGCATTTACCTGTGGGTCGAAGGGGGATTCTTTCACCAGCCCATTTTCAAGGTGGGGGAGTTTCTGGTTTTTGCGGCTTTCGCCTACCACGCCCTGAACGGCATCCGTCTGGTGCTCGTGGAACTGGGATTCGCGGTCGGCAAGCCCATCGAACCTGTCTATCCCTACAAGACCTCCCTCGACGTCCAGCGGCCCCTGCTCGTTGTCATGATGATCCTGGCCGCGATTTTGCTCGCGGCCGGCGGCTATGAATTTCTGGGATTGGCAAAGTAGGAGGAGCGATGCGCGAAACGAAATACTGGACCTGGCACATGGCGGCGGGAGTGGTGATCCTCTTCCTGCTCGGCCTCCACATGCTCATCATGCACCTGGGCGGGATCACGCAGCTTTTTGCCCCGTACAGCGGCGAAGCAATCTCCACGGAAAACAGCCTGTTTCGGGATGGCCACCTGTTTTTCACGGTCACTTATATCCTCCTGCTCGGCGTGGCGCTCTACCACGGTCTCTATGGCCTGCGGACCATCCTGCTCGAGCTGACGCTGAAGCCGGTAGTGGAAGAAGCCATCACCTTCGTCCTGCTGGTGGTGGGGATAGGGCTGATGGGCCTGGGCACCTGGGCGGCCATCGCGACGCACGCCATCGCTAGAGTAGGAGCAAGGGGGTAACCATGCCGGACAACAGCAAGGTGGCACGCGAGATCAACTTCCACGTCACGCGATACAATCCGGAAAGCGATCGCGCGCCGTACGTGAAGACCTACAAGATACCCGTACGCGAAGGCATGACGGTGCTGGACGGCCTGCACTACATCAAGGACAACGTGGATGCAACGCTCGCCTGGCGCTATTCGTGCCGCATGGGGGTGTGCGGCTCGTGCGGGATGCTTCTGAACGGGCGGCCGACCCTGGCCTGCAACACCCAGATCCTGCACATCGCCGCGACGGACCTCACCGTGGCGCCGTTGCCTAATTTCGACATCATCCGCGACCTGGTCCCCGATCTCTCGAGCATGTTCGAGAAACACCGTTCGCTAAAGCCTTACGTCGTGCGGGCGGATGAAGCTGAGATCAACGACCCGCAAGGGGAGTTCTACCAGTCTCCGAAGGAACTCGAGGCCTATCTCCAGTTCACCTACTGCATCAAGTGTGGCTGCTGCATGGCCGCCTGCCCCACCTTGGCCACCGACGCGCGGTATTTGGGGCCCATGCCTTTGGCGGCCGCCGAGCGCTATAACCAAGACACCCGCGACGACGGGCGGCGCGACCGCAACCAACTGACGGGCAGCGCGCACGGCGCCTTCCGCTGCCACTATGCCGGCGAGTGCTCGCGCGCCTGCCCCAAGGGCGTGGACCCGGCCAAGGCTATCCAGTATCTCAAGCGCC
>Ga0315279_10004703_pt1 | contig 18191 bp, 16 predicted proteins | sample YL17G06_20_MG_FD_203694 | JGI IMG/M metagenome (GOLD analysis project Ga0315279, IMG submission 203694) | Sediment microbial communities from Yellowstone Lake, YNP, Wyoming, USA - YL17G06_20 | ecosystem: Environmental > Aquatic > Freshwater > Lake > Sediment | place: USA: Wyoming | collected... | reverse complement strand
GGATAGCGAAACAAGCTCCTGGTTGATTTGCTCCAGTTCAGGGATAGGATGCCTCTGAATCTCCAGATAGTAATCGCCGAAGACTTCCTTGTACCACGAAGCAGCCCTGGCAAGCTCGTCGTTTCGCCCTTCGAGGATAAGTCGAGCCAGCTCCCCGTGAGCACACCCCGAAAGGGCAATAAGGCCGTCATGATGAAGCTTTAAAAGCTCTTTATCGACTCTGGGCTTATAGTAAAATCCCTCGAGGTGACTTTTAGTAACCAGTTGGAGCAAATTGCGATAACCCTTTTCATTCTTGACCAGTAAAGTAAGATGATAGTGGGTTTTGTGGGCTGGCTCTCGGCTATGGCAATCAGTCTCGGCGACATAGACTTCGCAGCCAATGATTGGTTTTATACCTGCTTCTTTAGCCGCCACATAAAAATCGATGACGCCATACATGGTGCCATGGTCAGTGATAGCAAGGCTGTCCATGCCCAATTCTTTGGTCCGGGCAATAAGCTTAGAGATGCGGCACATGCCATCGAGCAAGCTATATTCAGTGTGGACGTGAAGGTGGGCAAACTTTTGCGGCATTAGCTAGATTATAGCATTTGTACCGAGGGCCCCAAATGAGGAATTTCTGGCTATCAAAAATTTCTTCACCACCACAATGAGCATCGCTAGCTACCTGCATTTTTACCTGAATCCCCCGCCTGGGCTTTGAAGTTGGTATGATAATGTTGTACAAAATCAGATTGAGACCAAAGGTGTGGGTAGTGGATTCTGGTTTTGTGGTAAACTTGGGGAAAAAATAGAATACGGTTTAAATAAAGGAAGGAACCAGCGATGATTGCAACTCGATTTAAGAAAGTTTTTGAGCCAACGAACATAGGCCAGATGCAACTGAAGAATCGCATAGTCATGCCACCGATGGGAACCAATTATGCCGAAGCAGGCGGTGCTGTTAGTCAGAGAATGCTCGATTATTATGAGGCAAGGGCTAGAGGTGGGGTAGGATTGATTATTGTTGAAGGAAGCGCTCCCAGCCTGCAATGCACCACGTCTCCCCAGGCATCTCCGTCTCATCAGGCATCTCTCGGAGACGATAAGTTTATTCCCGGATGGCGAAAATTGACGGATGCCGCTCATAAATACAATGCCAAGATAGCTATCCAGATAATGCATGCCACCCTGGAGAACTGGGATGGAAAGATAGTGCAGGTGGGTCCATCCCCGGTAATAGTACCCGCCAGATTTATGGGTATCCTTGGAGAACCTCCTCATGAACTAACTGTGGAGGAAATTACGGAAAGGGTAGGGTGGTTTGCTTCGGCTGCCAGACGTGCCAAAGAAGCTGGCTTTGATGGGGTAGAGATTCACGGTGCTCACCAGTACATTGTTGCCGCTTTTCTCTCCTCAGCTACCAACCAGCGCAAAGATAAATACGGTGGCTCGGTTAAGAATAAGGCAAGATTTTTGGTAGAGATACTTCAGGCTATTAAAAGGGAAGTAGGCCCAGATTTTCCTGTTTGGGTCAGGTTCAATGCTCAGGAGTGGGGAGTGGAGAACGGGATTACAATTGAAGAGACCAAACAGATGGTACTGCTGGTGGTGGAGGCGGGTGCTCAGGCGCTTCACGTATCGGCTTATGGCGCCGGATCTTATATAACCACCGCTCCAATTCCAGATACTCCGGGCTTTCTGGTACCTCTAGCGGAAGAGGTCAAGAAGCTAACTAAGGTGCCGGTAATTGCAGTGGGCAGGTTGGACCTTGAGCTTGGCGAAAAGATTCTCGAGGAGGGCAAAGCTGACCTTATAGCCATAGGCCGGCGTCTTATGGTGGACCCGGACCTGCCCAATAAGGTGGCTAAAGGAAGGCTTGATGAGGTTACCCCCTGCATAGGCTGTATGGAGTGTATTGAACGGCTGGCCTTCGATGAACGTGGCGAGGGTGTCACCTGCGTCGTCAACCCCACGTTGGGCAGAGAGAGGGCATACCAGATTAAGCCCGTGAAAAAAGCCAAGAAAGTGGTTGTAGTTGGTGGGGGTCCGGCCGGCATGCAGGCTGCCATTGTGGCAACACAGAGGGGTCACAAGGTTACCCTCTTTGAGAAGGATGCGAAGCTGGGTGGGCAACTGAATATAGCGGCTCTACCTCCCTTTAAGGGTGATATCTTCCTCTGGATAAATTATCTGGTCAATCAGGTTAAGAAAGCTGAAGTGGAAGTTAAGCTTAATACAGATGCCACCGCTGAAATCATTACTAAAGGGAATCCAGATGCCATTGTAATAGCCACAGGAGGCACTCCAGCCATGCCTGACACACCTGGCATTGATAAACCAAATGTGATTACTGCTCAGGATGTGCTCTCGGGCAAAATCAAGGCTGGACAGAATGTGGTCATCATCGGTGGGGGGATGGTCGGCTGTGAGACAGGGCGCTATCTGGCGGAACATGGAAAGAAGGTGACTATCATAGAAGTATTGGGGCGGATGGCTAGCGATATGTTCTTTATGACGAGACGCCGGCTCATGGATGGGCTGAGGAGCAAAAAGGTGACCCTGCTGGCCAGCGCGACCTGTGAAGAGATAAGGGAAGGCAGTGTTCTAATAAATACTGCGGAGGGTAAGAAGGAAACCATTCCAGCCGACACAGTCATTATAGCAGTCGGCTATGAGGCGAATGATCGCCTATACAAAGCCCTGGAAGGTAAAGTCCCTGAAATATACTGCATAGGCAATTCTGCCAAGCCGCGGAGAATATTTGAAGCTGTCAATGAGGGATACCGGACCGGGCTGGCTTTATAAAGATTTCGGGCATACTGGCTGCCTGGGTGACTAGGCAGCCAGGCAGAGGTCCACAGTATACCTGAGGGTGAAATTGCACATTTGCCTGGTTTGTGTGTAACAGGTAAGTTTTCTCAAAAACCTGAAGAATTTTCTGGCCTATCAGCTTGCCACCCTGTCTTGGCTCGAGACCCGGGGCTCAGCCGCTATCACTTAATTTGCTGACTTTTTACCAATCCGACGAAAATCTGGAGAGAACGAAAAAACACTTGACAGTACGGCGGGTGATGATGCAGTATGAACTAAGATTTTGGTGAAACTAAATTATTACTAGTGCATTATACTACTGGGGCACGCTTATTTTTTCTACTGGCTAATATGGATTTAAACGAAGAAAAGGAGCTCGTCAGACAAGCACAAAAAGCCCCCGATGCTTTTGCCAAGCTTTACGACCAGTATTATCCCAAAATCTTTGGCTATGTCCTGAGGCGGACTGCCAATCTTGAAGCTGCCCAGGATATTACTTCAGAGACATTTTTAAAAGCACTGAGGAAGCTCTGGCAATTTCACTGGCGCAATATCTCTTTTTCCCCGTGGCTATATAAAATCGCTACCAATGAGGTTAACCAGTATTTTAGAAAAGCCGAATACAAAAAATCTGTATCACTGGAGGAATTACAGGAACAGGGTTTTGAACCCATATCACCCCATGACCCCGAAAGTGATCTGATAGAGGCGCAGGAAAAATTAAAACAACATCAGGATTTTCTGGAAATTCAGGGAAAAATCGCTCGGCTCCCTGCCAAATACCAGGAGGTTATTGTGCTCAGATTTTTTGAGAAAAAACAGATTAATGAAATCGCAGAAATCCTGGGGAAAAAAGAAGGAACGATAAAATCCTTGCTCCACCGGGCGGTAGAGAAATTAAGAGAAACAGACTAAACCACCTCACGAAAATCGCAAGACTTTTTGGGTTAAATAATGCAACCTTTTTGGGCCTTGTGCATTTACAGTGATAGAAGGAGGCAAAGTTTATGAAACACGAGGACTTAATCGAAAAACTAGAAAACCTCAAAACCCCGGAAATCGAGCTTCGCGGCCATAGACAAGCATTAAAAATGGCTTTGCTCAACTCCGGGCATTTTAAGGAGAGGACTATTGTGAATTGGGCAAAAGTATTAGCCCCCATAACTGCTGCTGTGCTTTTAATAACGGTTGTAGGATTTTTCGCAGTGGATAGGTCCGGGCCTCTATATTTGGGAGAGAATCAAATCAGCAAGTTCACTTCTTATGATGAATTACAGGAATTCGTGAAAACGAACGCAGGATATAAACAATTCTACTGGGGATTCTCAAGAGGAGATGTCTTCCTTGCGCCAGGTGGTGCCGAAAATGCTGATCTTGCCCCAGCTGTCTCAGGTCACTCTACCACCAATATCCAGGTTGCCGGGGTGGACGAAGCAGACATTGTTAAGACCGACGGAGAGTACATCTACCTCGCTTCAGGGAACAAGACCATCATCGTGAAGGCTTATCCCCCTGAACAAGCTGAAGTGCTGTCGGAGATCGAGTTAGGGGGAACGGTTATCGGAATATTCATCAATGGAGACAGGCTGGTCGTGTTTGAGGAGGAAACACCTTATTACGCTTACTATGATGTTGGGTGGGACTCTGCGGAAAAATTCTACATGCCTTACATATCACCTAAGGTGTATATCAAAGTATATGATGTCTCAGACAGGGAAAACCCTCAATTGCAGAGAGAACTTTCTACCAATGGTCAATATGTGAGTTCGCGGATGATTGGCGATTACGCTTATGTGGTGGTAAATGAGCCTGTGTATGAGCAGGACGATGAAGTAAACCTCCCCAAGATTGACTCCAGCGGCAACGAGACGGAAATACCGGCCACAGAGATCTACTATTCCGATGTCGCTGATTACTATTATATGTATACCACTATCATAGCCATAAACACGCAGAACGATGGGCAAGAGCCCACGTATGAGACAATCCTGCTGGGAGCCTCCAGCAACCTGTATGTCTCTACGGATAACATTTACCTGACCTTCCCGGTATGGGGAGGCGATGTGGTAGAGCCGTGGGGGATTCGAAGTTCTGAGCGGACCTCTATCCACCGGATTCGTATAGAAGGCGGTGAAATGGAGTATGCTGCCAGTGGCGAGATCCCCGGTATGGTGCTGAATCAGTTCTCGATGGATGAATACGATGGCTACTTCAGGGTGGCCACGACAACGCACGGCGAAAAACCCCTAAACAACGTGTACGTTCTGAATATGGCCCTCAACATCACCGGCTCGCTGAAAGAAGACATCGCTGTAGGGGAAACCATCTATTCCGCCAGGTTTATGGGAGAAAGATGCTATCTGGTGACTTTCAGGAACATTGACCCTCTATTTGTGATAGACCTGAGTAACCCCGAGGCCCCCAAGGTTCTTGGTGAGTTGAAGATAACTGGCTACTCAAGCTACCTGCATCCCTACGATGAAACCCATATCATAGGGATAGGCAAAGAGACAGTGGCGGAGCGCGAAGACTTTGCCTGGTATCAAGGAGTCAAGATATCGCTCTTTGATGTCAGCGATGTCAACAACCCCGTGGAGATAGGTAAGTATGAAATAGGGGACCGGGGAACAGATTCGCCGGTCCTGTGGGATCACAAGGCATTCCTGTTTGATAAGGAAAGAAACTTGCTGGTGATACCCGTTCTAGAGGCGAAGATAAATGCAACGCAGTATCCTGGGGGAGTTTCTTCGTCGGCTTACGGCCAGCCTGTCTGGCAGGGCGCATATGTCTTTGATATATCTATCAATGGGCTCCAACCCAGAGGTCAAATCACCCATGTCGAGAACATCACCGACCCTGAACAACAGTATTACTACTATTACTCTCCTTTTGCAGTAGAGCGGTCCCTCTACATAGATAATGTCCTCTACACTATCTCGGACGCAAAGATAATGATGAACAACCTGGAGAGTCTGGACTACATCGACGAAGTGGAGCTTCCATACCCAACCTGGATACCTTATGACTACCTCCCTGGTGTGACCAGGTCCGAGGAACCGTCAGCGGGTGCTGAATCTGGAGGTGAAACACTTCCAAAATAGCCAAATCTGAATTGAGGAGTAAGGCTAGAGAGTTCAAGTATTTACAGGAGTGAACGAAATGAAGAAGATACTGGTAATCGTATTAGCTTTAGTGTTGCTGTTGCCGGTGATAGCCTCTATTCAGCCAGCTCAGCCGGCAGCAGGCGAGGTGCTCGAATCCGATAAAGAGCGAATTACTTCACCAAACGTTACTCAGAGTGAGCAAGCATTGCTGGTTGAAGGAAACAGCGCCTTCGCCTTTGAGCTTTATCGGGCGCTTAAAGGGAAGGGGGACAATATTTTCTACTCTCCCTATAGCATCTCACTGGCGCTGGCGATGACATATGCCGGAGCGAATGGCGAAACCGCTCAGCAGATGGCCGATACCCTTCAATTCATGCTTGAACAGGAGAGGCTGCACTCGGCGTTTAACTGGCTCGATGCCGAACTTGCTAAAAGGGGCCAAGGCGCTCAAGGTAAGGATGGGAAAGGATTCAGGCTGAATATTGCTAACGCCATCTGGGGGCAAAAGGATTATGAATTCCTGCCCGCCTTCCTCGATGTCCTGGCTGAGAACTACGGTGCCGGGCTGAGAATACTGGACTTCATAACGGAGACGGAAAAGTCTCGCGTCGCCATTAACGATTGGGTCAGTGACCAGACGGAAGGTCGCATTAAAGACCTTATCCCACCAGGCGCAATTGATGCCCTGACCCGCCTTGTGCTGACCAATGCTATCTACTTCAATGCTGCCTGGGAGAATCCTTTCGATAAGAAAATGACAGCAGATGGCCAGTTCTACCTGCTTGACGGCGGGCAGGTGAGGGTGCCGATGATGAAGCAGACGGAGTCATTCGGCTACACCGAGGGGGAAGGATACCAGGCAGTCGAGTTGCTCTACGACCGCGGTGAACTCTCCGATGGCGGTGAGCTCTCCATGGTGATTTTGCTTCCTGCGTCCGGGAACTTCGAGGCTTTTGAAGAAGGACTTCAGGCTCAGCAGGTTGATGCCATCATAGATGATCTGCAAAACACTCAGGTCACCCTGGCGATGCCCCAGTTTGAATTTGACTCAAAATTCAGCCTGAAGGATACCCTTGCCGGGATGGGCATGCGAGATGCCTTTTCTCCTGATGATGCGGATTTCTCCGGAATGACTGGTAATCCTGAGCTGTTCATATCAGACGTCGTGCACAAGGCATTCGTTGCCGTGGATGAAGCTGGCACCGAGGCTGCTGCTGCCACCGCAGTGATTGTTGGAACAACATCAGCACCCGGAGAACCTCTTGTGGAGGTCACCATAGACCGCCCCTTCATCTTCCTGATTCGCGACATTGAGACGGGTGCCATTCTCTTTGTCGGGCGCGTCCTGAATCCCGGTGCTACAAAGGGTGAAGGCTTTGCGATTTACTTAACTAAGGAGGATATTCCTCCTGCCCAAATGGAGGCCTTAAGCCACGTCGATATCGCAGACCAGCCTGTTATATCAATGAAAGATGTCGTCACCTATAATGCTCAAACACATGAGATAAAACTTACTACGGATGCTTTTGAGCGCGTCTCACAACTGGATGTACCGGTTGAAGGCAAATCGTTTTTGGTCTGCGTTGATAAGGGACCTATATATTGGGGAGCTTTCTGGACGCCGATATCTTCCATCTCATTTGACGGGGTTACCATCTGGAAACCGCTCGGTACCCAGGAATCCAAGGTAATAACGCTTGAGCTTGGTTATCCCTCCTCATCTTTTTATGGGGGTGAAGATCCCAGGAATAATGCCGAAGTAATTAAGTCGCTAGAACAGGCAGGCAAGTTAGTTAACAAGCTGTCAATAACGGAAGTAGATAAGCTGCCCCGTTCTTTAAAAGGATATGAGCTATATTCGTGGGAAGAAGATAACCAGTGGCACTTTACTTTGATTACAGGTACAAATCGTGCTAAAACGATGGAAGAAATAACTTCAAAAGAGGATTTTATCTCTGAAACAGGGTGGGTAAAAATCCAAGTGGTGGGTGCACATGCAATCAAAGATGTTCTCAGCCGATTACCTCAGAGTGAGTCAATCTTTTGGTGTGATGAGTTGCATATAGGGCAAACAACAGGGACGGATATTGATATACAATTACCGCCTGAGCAGATTATAGAAGTGATCAAGGAACATGCTGAGCGGTGTGGGTTAGATCTTGTAGTCACAGTGCATTAATACATGGATTGCTGTTCTAAGGAAGCCACGGGGAGGTTATTGAAAAGACCTCGGTCGGTGGAAAGAAATCTTCCCGAGATCGGTTAGTTCTCGGTATTGTCCCCTTTGGTGGGATTATAGCAATCATACTTGCATTTAGAAGGGAAATCAAAATAGGAATAAGGGCAGCAACCATAATAAGAGCCGGGTTTATAGGTAAGGCTGAGCCTCAAGGTTATCTATTACTTTCGCAGAAGGGATTTGCGGCATTCAAAATACATGGACCCGATGCAGATGTGGTAATGAGAGCATTGGATGCTGTAATACTGACGGTGCAAGAGCGTGGAGTAGACGTTATGAAAGACTTGAAGTGTCCTAATCCAGAATGTGGCTATATGACAATGATTGACGAGAAACCGCCAAGGCATTGTCCTGAATGCGGAATAGCTTGGGGGAAGAGTAAGTCGTGACCCGAGGAAGGGCAGCTTTGGCTGAGTAAGCTACTCAAGTGAGAGCATAAATCTGTCCCTTGCATTTCTTCTTGCGGTGCGAAATGCACTGTCTCAGTGTTACAATTCCAGGGACACCATACCAATTAGGCCTACTATAAATTAGGTATTCTGTCCCCAAAATACTGGCTAGAATCGCACCATAGTGGAATTACAAGCTCGCCTCTAACCGTCTCTGAGCCTCAGCTACAAACTCCTGGCGGAAAGGACCTAATCCTCGAAGGGGGATTGCACTTTTCTGACTTTCGTGCAGTCCTGCATTGGTCGACTCTGCGGAAGCTAGTAGAGTGTAAGACAATCTTAGTTCCCGTACGAAAGTAGGGTTACTAATGGGTGATTGACGAGGAAGCAAGTGAGTCTTAGACTATATTCAATCAGCCTTAGGGGGTGTTGCATATGCCTGTAAAAATAGATGGCCGAATTTATTATAGGACTGCTGAAGTTTGTCAGATAGTTGGCATAGGTAAGAGCACGCTGTTTCGCTGGATCAGGCAAAACATCGTACAGGATGCCGAATACAGAGACAGAAAAGGGTGGAGGCTGTTCGCGGAGGATGAACTCCTCAATCTTAAGTCGGAGACTAACAAAATTCAGAAGGTCCGTGTGGCCGGAATGTGAAAAATACCAGCGATTTTAAAGAACACGCATATTTTTCGTTAAAGGTAACAAACCAATCAGCTTGAACAGAACCTAATCCTCGAAACGGGATTGGAACCGACCCTCATCGGTGTCAAGAAATTCCTTAAAGGACATTCAAGATTTTTCCTGCCTTCGTGCTATGATTTAAGGGATATTGGTGGGAAGAGAGACCAGAAATTCATGATAACATTTGAGGCGCGATGCAGCACTACCGCTATGGGGATAATGCCTCATAGAGATGTTGAGCGGGCGCTGGAGCTTGCCTTGAGCCTGGATATCCCATTCTGGCCCCAGCTTCCCAAAGTGAGCCTGTATGAAGATATGTATGTTCAGGCCTCGCAGAATTTTCCCGGTATAGCTATTGACTTTGACAAAGAAAGGCTTAGTTTCGACACTGCCCGATTTGAACAAGAACTCGACGGGTATTTCGTGAAAATGGATATCCCGGAGGCTTTTGCTCTCACCGCCGAGTATTCCGCAGTATTCCACAAGTTTCTCTCTAAGGAGCTTCAAGGTTATAAAGCTATCAGGGGGCAGAACATCGGTCCTGTTAGTTTCGGCTTTAAGGTGCTTGATGAGAACCTCAAGCCAGTCATTTATAACGATGAGGCAAGGACTATTTTGTTTGATTTTATTCAGAAGAAAGCCAACATTCAGTATCGGGAGCTTAAGGAACGGAATCCCAATGCCTTTGTCTGGCTGGATGAGCCGGGGCTGGGTTATGTGTTTAGTGGTCTATCGGGATATAACGAGCAGTTAGCTAAAGAAGACTACCATAATTTTGTTGAAGGACTGGAAGGCCCCAAGGGGCTGCATCTCTGTGCCGAGGTAAATTTACCCTATCTGTTGGAGTTGGGGGTGGAAATTCTGTCCTTCGACGCTTATCAAATCGGGTTTATGCCCAAGGAATATGCTGGTAACGTGGCTGAATTTCTCAAAAAAGGCGGGATTATCTCGTGGGGCATAGTCCCTACTGAATCCACAGTTCTGGCGACGCAGACACCAGAAACACTGGCGGCGATTCTTTCAAATTACTGGGAGGTAATCTCGGAAAGTACAGGTTTGTCCTTGCACCAAATTGCCATGCAGGCACTGGTGGCACCAGCCAGATGCTGCCTTAAAGACATAGGGCAGATTAATACCCCCGATAAGAAGGCAGGCGAATGTCAGGTTTCCGGCTCTGAGGAGAGGATTGTGGAAAGAGCGTTCGCCTTCTTGCCTGAGCTCTCGCGGATACTGAGAAATAAGTACAGCGTATAGGGATAATAAGAACAATATGAAAGTATTAGGCATTATGGGCAGCCCGAGAAGGCAAAGCAATACCGAAATCCTTCTTGATAAGGCACTGGAAGGTGCCAGAGAGGCCGGAGCCGAGGTGGAAAAGGTGCTGGTCTCGAAGCTCAAAATCTCGCCATGCCTGGAAATATATGCCTGTCTCAAGGATGGCAACTGTGCCATTAAGGATGATATGCAGTTGCTCTACAAGAAGCTTCTAGAAGCAGACCATATTATTTTTGTTTCACCGATATTCTTCTATGGTATTACCAGCCAGGCGAAAGCCATAATAGACAGATGTCAGGCGCTTTGGGTAAGAAGACATGTGCTGGGCATGGGCAAGGAAGATAAGCGAGTGCGGAGAGGGGTTTTTATCTCAATAGGCGCTACTCGAGGTAAAAAGCTCTTTGATGGCGCAGTGCTCACAGTGAAGTACTTTTTTGATGCTATAGGTGTGAAATATTTTGGTGATTTATTAGTCCGGGGAATTGATAACAAAGGCCAAATTGAAGAGCATCCTGCGGCTCTCGAGGATGCATTTCGCCTCGGTCAAGAACTTGTCCGCGGAAGTAGAGACGTAGAATGAAGAAGTAGAGGGTAACTTATGAAATGCTTAAATCAGTAGCGTTTAGCTTGCCGTGTCGGTTTTACATTGCCCCGATAATCAGGAGCGGTGATGTTGAATACCAGGCTTATCATGGGGTCCACCATCCGTGAACTGATTCGTGTTTCAATCTCGTCTAAAGAGAGACATGTAGTGACCACCATTGGCAACCTGGCATTATACCTGTAGTTTATCAATTGATATAGCTTCTCCTGAGCCCAGGGCGTGGCCGATTGTTCCCCGAAGTCATCGAGTATCAGCAGTGGAACTTCTTTGATCCTCTCAGAAAACTCGTCATAGGATATTTTGCTATCTGGACTGAATGTAGAACGTAAATGGTCCAGAAGGTCGGGAACAACCACAAAGAAGACTGGTTTTCCTTGTGCCAGCCGATAATTAGCGATAGCTGCTGCCAGATGAGTCTTACCACAGCCATTAACGCCTTGAAATATCAGCCAACCTTCCGGTGAGCGAGCGAATTCTACTGCTAAGTTGAAAGCCTGGCGCAAATTTTGCCGCTGTTCCAGGGGAAGTTCCATCCTCTTGTGGTCAAAATTATCAAAGGTCATATTTCGTAATAGCTCTAACTCTAAGCCATTTCGGGATTCCAAGGGCGATGCTGGTTCAATCGTCCATACCTGGCAGAATTCATTATTAACAAGATGGCCGCGTAAGCGTTCATCCATTCTTTCTAGGGGTACATCGGTGGTGATTACCGTGGCCAGTCTGGTATTGAAGCGATGCTGAAGGAGTTGCTCTAGCTTCTCTTTAGACCAGGCAGTAGTGCTTCCCGGAGTAAGGTCATCAAGTACTAACAGAGGCACATTCTTTACTTGCTCAAACAGCTCGTCATAAGTGGTGTCGCTTGTAGGGCTAAAAGCGGAGCGGAGGTGGTCCAGGAGGTCAGCAGTACCGATGTAAAATACAGGCTCCCCTAAGCTGATACGATGATTGGCGATAGCACAAGCCAGGTGTGTTTTACCAGAGCCGCTGGGACCTGAAAATACCAGCCAACCCTGGGGATTATCAGCAAAGGCTTTGGCAGCCTGGTAAATCTGAGCAAAGCGCTCCTGGGAAATGGCACTCGCCGCCTTTCCTTTAGGAGATAAGTTGTCAAAGGTAAGCTGCGACAGAGAACCTAAATTGCTGTATTTCTCAAGATATTCTGTTTTTTTCTTTCTCAGCTCCCCTTTACTGCATCGGCAGGGTACCACTCGGCTGAAATCAACTTTCCCTGAATCTAGTGCAGGATGAACAAAGCCCGCCCCTTTGCAAATAGGGCAGCTTTCACCCGCACCTTCTTCTATCGAGGGAGGGGGAACATTACCTTTTGACAAGGTGTCCGTATCGGCCCTTGATATATTTGTCTGGGCCATCCTTTTTAATGTCTCTCCTATACTCTCCACTGTCTTTACCTTCGCTAGCCCATCTTTCAAGGATGCGGGCGATGTATTTCCAGCTGCGTTTATTCAGCGTAACTGCTTCCTTAAAGGCTTCTTCAATCCACTGGGGTGGATAAATCTTCTCTGCTTCCTTAAGTTCTTCAGCAATCATGGGCGTTATCATGCCGATATTCTGCTCGTAGAGGGCAAAAACATTGATAGTCGGCGGCTGATGGCTATCAACGGTCAAGGAGTAAACATCCTCGAGCATTCCATTTATATTCAAGGTCGAGTGTAATAGAATACCGTGCTCTACAGCGGAGTTCAAAGCCTGGCGAAGTGTCTCCTCGCCTAACTCGGCTGACAGCCGACAGCTTTCAGCTTTCAGTTCCTTGTAAGTAACAAATTGAGTATGGTCTGGCTTTCGCAGGATAAGATAAGCCACATACAACACTATTTTAAGTTCAGCCAGGTCTTGAATTTTAGGCACCGCCTGGGTAAAGAAAGAGTCAGGCAAGGAGATAAAATCTGTTGCCCTTTGAGAGCTTGATAATTGCCGGTCAGGCATCTTTTCACCCTTTAGAGGCAGAAATCAGCTCAGCCTCTACATTATCAAACTTGGCAATCCTTTCCAGAAAGCGCAGCTTGATTTGTCCTAAAGGACCATTGCGGTGTTTGGCTATATGGATATCGGCGATGCCGCGGGGATAAGGTTCTCTCTCAATATCATGCACCCTGCTCCAATCTTCCGCAGAACAATTCAGATCTTCTCGGTGAATGAAAATAACCACGTCAGCATCCTGCTCAATACTACCAGATTCGCGCAGGTCAGAAAGCTGAGGTACATGAGAGGGACGCGCTTCTATAGCCCGACTGAGTTGTGATAGGGCTAAGATAGGCACATTCAGTTCCCGGGCTAAAGTCTTTAGGGCACGAGTTATGTTACTGATCTCCTGGACTCGTGTTTCATTCTTGCCATCGCCTTGTATCAGTTGCAGATAATCCACGATGATCAGGTTGATGCCGCGTTCAAAATGAAGTCGCCGTGCCTTGCTCCTTATATCTGCCACCCGAAGCATGGGAGAATCATCAACATAGATGGGTGCCTCAGATAAAACGCCGCTGGCTTGCATGATTTTTGTCTCATCCTTCTCACTAAAGTGCCAAAGGCGAACCTTGGTAGAATCAACCCCGGATTCGCTGGCTAGAAGTCTCTGTACTACCGCGTCTCGAGACATCTCCAAACTGAATAACGCAATACAAGCCTTTTGGTTAGTAGCGGCATTTCTGGCAACATTTAGGGCCAAACTAGTCTTGCCCAGACTAGTCTTGGCGGCTAAAACGATTAAGTCAGTCCTCTGTAATCCTCCTAGAAAATCATCTAAGGCAGTAAAACCAGTTAGAATGTGAGGTATTTCACCTGCCCTGAGCGCAGTAGCCGGCCCACCTCCCTCAAAATATTGACCGAGAAGCTCACGAATGGGAACAAGGCCTCGAAGGCCCTGTCTGGCTCGCACTTTAAACAGGATATCTTCAGCGTCATTGAGGCTAGCCTCAACATCTGGGCTGGCTTCGTAGCCAAGGGCCGCGATTTGCCCGGCGGCGGCGATCAGCCGCCGCATCACTGCTGTATTGGATACTATTTGAGCATAATATTCAACATGGAGGGATGTGGGCACATTACTTATTGAATGGCTTAGGAAAGCAGCACCACCAATTTGCTCCAGCTTGTCCTGACGCATTAGCTCATGGGCCACTGTAATCTGGTTTATAGCTTCATTGCGCTGATAAAGAGAGAAACAAGCTTGGTAGATTACCCGATTTGTTTCTGAAAAAAAATCCTCAGGCTTGAGAGAAGCAGCAATTTTTAATATAGCCTCAGGGTCAATAAGCAGAGACCCAATTACTGCCTCTTCGGCTTCAATATCATGGGGTGGTAATTTTTCCTCGGCCATGCCTACTCTTTCTCCTCCTCTTTCCCTTCCTCTTTTTCTTTCGCCTTCCTTTTCTTTTTCTCTACTTTTTTCTCTGTCTCTGCCTCTGCCTCTGCCTCTTTCTCTTCCTCCTCGATGACCACCGTAATTTTCGGCTTAATGTCGCTGGCTAACTTAACAGCTACTTCATAGCTACCTGTTTGGCGGAAAGGTTTCTCTATGTCTATCTTCCTTTTATCAATAACAGAACCTATGGCCCGACTTAATTCTTCAGCGACGTTGGCAGCGGTAATAGAGCCAAACAAGCGCTCTCCGGCACCCATGCGAGCTTTAAGGCGAATTTCCCTTCCCTCAATTTGCTGAGCCAGTTCAACCAATTTCTCCCGGTCAATACTTCCCTCAAGCTTCTCCCTCTCTAGCCTGGACTCTACTTGCTTAATGACCGTGGAGGTGGCTACCAAAGCTAAACCCCGAGGCAAAAGGAAATTCTTGGCATAACCTTTGCTCACTTCCTTTATCTCTCCAGCCTTTCCCCTTCCAGGGACGTCTTCTAACAAAACGATTTTCATAAAATTCCTCACCTCGCTCAGAATGACAAAAATCTCGCTGCTGATATAGCAGCATTAGCGCCATCTCCAGCAGCAGTTATCGCCTGTCTGGCTGAATTATGGCGGACATCTCCAGCAGCAAATATTCCTGGAATCTTCGTTTCCATGAGTTCGTTGGTGATTATGTAGCCTTCTTCGTCTAAGGATAACAATCCCCGCCACTGGGCACTATTGGACTCTGAGCCGATAGCCACAAAAACACCTGCTAGCTCTAATATTGATATTTTAGCATTTTTGGTGCTTTTTAGCATGATTTGCTTAACTACCCCAGCGCCTTCAATTTGGGTTACTACAGTATCCCAAATAAACTCTATCTTGGGTTCGGCCATAGCCCTTTCCTGAAATATCTTGCCGGCTCGAAGCTGGCTGCGACGGTGGATGACCTTAACCGAGGAAGCAAATTTGCTCAGGTAAAGAGCTTCAGTGACAGCAGCATCGCCGCCACCTATTACGGCCACTATTTCACCTTTAAATAAAGGGCCGTCACAGGTAGCACAATAGGAAACTCCCTTGCCCACAAATTCATCTTCCCCAGACACGCCTAGTTTGCGAAATTGTGAGCCGGAGGCGATGATTATCGACTCAGCTACAAAATCGCCTTCGCTGGTGCTGACCAGATTATGCCTTGGGCTGGGCACCACTTTGGTAACCTCGGCAAGCAAGATTTCCAATCCATAGCTAGTGGCTTGCTCATGGATAAGTTGTCCTAACTCAATACCTGAGATACCTTTGGGAAAGCCGGGGTAATTCTCCACTCGCTCAGCGTTGGTTATTTGCCCGCCAATTACTCCCTTTTCGATAAGCAAGGTATTAAACCTCGAGCGGGCGCAATATAGCCCGGCGGTGAGCCCCGCCGGTCCACCACCAATGATGGCTACTTGGTAACTCCTGTTGGGATTGCTTCGTTTCGCTCGCAATGACATTACTTTAACCTATAGCTGCTCCCTCCCACAAATCACCGCGTCCCCCTACCTTAATTATACCATCGACTTTTGTCTTTGGATTGGAAATGCCTACCCTAACCACGGTGGAACTCTTGCCTAATCTTATCAATCGTTCCTGACTGGAAGATATCAGCCACAGTCATTGCCATTGCCCTGGCTGCATCCAGTAAGCCTTTGTGTCCTGCTTGCGAGGCGGCTGCGGCAGCAAACTCCGGTGTATGTATCAATACCTCAGGGGGAGCAATAGCGATTGTGGCATGTATACTCGGCACCACTTGGCTGACGTTTCCCATATCGGTGCTGCCCAGGCCAAAATGAGGGTCGAAGGCTTCTACTTGGCGTCCCAGCGATTCTAGATTTTGTCTAAATAGCCCGGCTAAAGTCATATTGTTTTTCATCGGAGCATAAGTCCTATCTCTCCACCTATATTCTAATCTTGCTCCACTAGCTATAGATGCTCCTGTAAAACAGTTCAAAACCTTATCCTTCAACTCAGCAAGATAATCGTAATCTAGAGCACGTACCAAAAACACAGCAGCGCTGTGAGCAGGCACTATGTTGGGCGCTTCACCTCCGTCAGTGATTATGCCATGGATGCGTGCATCTCCCCTTATGTGCTGGCGCAGTGAATTTATCGAGGTGAAAGCCAAAATCATTGCGTCAAGAGCGTTTATACCCCTGTGAGGTTGACCAGCAGCGTGAGCTGGTCGGCCAAAAAACTCCACTTCCAAGGTGCTGCAGGCAAGTGCCTCTTCGGTGGGCATGTTCCTTGTATTGGGATGTACTATCATGGCCACATCTATTTCCTTAAAAGCTTCTGCTTTCACCATGTCTATCTTGCCACCCAGGCCTTCCTCTCCAGGAGTGCCCATAACTACAATACTGCCTCCTAATTGGTCAATGATAGACTTACTAGCCACAGCAGCCCCAACTGCTGAAACACCTATGATATTATGCCCACAGCCATGTCCTATTTTGGGTAAAGCATCATATTCGGCAAGCAAGGCAATTCTTGGGCTCCCATGGCCATATGTCGCTCGAAAGGCTGTAGCCAGGCCAGCAATGCCTCGTTCTACATGAAATCCACTGTTTTCAAGGTAGCTAGCAAGCCAGGTCGACGCCTTCTTCTCCTCGAAGCCCAACTCCGGGTTATCATGAATATTCAGGCTCAACTGGATAAGCTGCTGTCTTTGTGATTCGACGCTAGCTTTCATCTTTAGCTTTAGTTTTTCTATCTCCAAGGTTGTTTAGCACCCCCTTCTGTCAATTTGAGCCTTCAGCTCAACGTGATAAAATAATCGTTTTCTATTTCCAATACTTGAACCTCTTATGAATAGTTATTATACTTTGTGCTTGGTCTAAATTTCTAGGTTATGGCAGATGAAAAGAGAACCTCTGAAAGCTTTGATAAACGTAACTCATCTGCTGAAAGAGCCCGTTGGCTCTAGCCAAAGCCATGATATAAGTGGGATAATTGGTGAGGAAGTTGAAGGTTTTGTTGAAGGAAAGGCAAAGGTGATGCGTATCAGTCAGGGAGTCTTCGTTCAGTGTAAATTAACTGCTGAGGTAAAACTCATATGTAGCCGCTGCCTCGATGCGTTCTTATACCCTATAAGTTTCACTGCGGAAGAAGAATTTCTTCCGATATCTGATGTGTCTGGTGATTTAGCGCTCTCTTCGTTGGAACAATCGGAAGAGTTTACTATTGATGATAAAAATATACTTGACCTGGGCGAGTTAATACGGCAATATGTATTGTTAAATTTGCCCATGAAACCCCTATGTCGACCGGACTGCCCAGGAATGAAGGAGGCGAATTCACATGGCACCACTACCTAAGAAAAAAACTGCTAAAGCACGCCAGGGGAAAAGGCGCAGCCATCTTAAATTAACTCCGCCGGCCCTGGATGTGTGCCCACATTGCCACAGTCCTAAGTTAGCTCACCATGTTTGCCCTACCTGTGGCTGGTACAATGATAGAGAAGTAATCGAAGTCAAGCCCGCCAAGAAATAGTTCGTATGGCTGAGTTATCCAAGGTAGCTTATGTTTTCCCAGGACAGGGCTCCCAAAGCACTGGTATGGGGTTGGACCTGTATAACAAATATCCTGTAGCCAAGGGAGTCTTTGATGAAGCTGATGCTTCCTTAGGCTTTTCCCTCTCCCATTTATGCTTTGAAGGTCCTGAGGAGGAATTGACAAAAACGCATAACGTCCAGCCAGCGATACTAGTTGTCAGC
>Ga0315279_10004702_pt1 | contig 18194 bp, 13 predicted proteins | sample YL17G06_20_MG_FD_203694 | JGI IMG/M metagenome (GOLD analysis project Ga0315279, IMG submission 203694) | Sediment microbial communities from Yellowstone Lake, YNP, Wyoming, USA - YL17G06_20 | ecosystem: Environmental > Aquatic > Freshwater > Lake > Sediment | place: USA: Wyoming | collected... | reverse complement strand
CTTTGACAGCTTCACCCGAGGGCGGTATGGCCACCCACTACACAACAGGCCACTTACACCGCGTGAGGCGGCGCGGATACAGGGCTTCCCAGACACGTTTGTGTTCGCGGGAACTCGCGCGAATGTCCGCTCGCAGATCGGAAACGCAGTGCCCCCCCCTCTGGCAGAAGCCGTAGGGCGTGCCATACTTCACAGCCTCATGGTGAGCGATGGTCTGACCAGCGACGAACCCGCCGCGCCAGACTACGCGGACGAGGAGCAGATGCTGCTTCCTCTGTTCGGGTAGGCCTACGACATGAGGGGGGGCAGAGCTTGAGTGAGGAAGTCTGACAGGGCACCCGTCGTGAACTCCTGGCCCAGGTAGCCTTCCGGGGGGTCGAGGTAGTAGAAGCCCTGAACCTCCGCCACGTACCGGTGGTAGACCAGGATCTGACCCGGTACGCAGATCTCCTTGACCCCCGACCGCCTGTCGCGCTGCATCTCGCTCACACCGATGAACACGGTACGGTAGCGGCCCTTTGTGGCCGGATCTTGGTCCAGGATCCGCTGGTGACAGAGAACCTGGTAGATGCGCTCGCGCGTCGTGATCTTCAGCGGCACAGCTATGCTGATGCCCGCAGGGTCAGGATTGAGCAACACGAGATCGGTCGTCACCTTCGCCCCCGGGACCGAGAGGGGTATGTGCTTGCGCGTTGCCCATCCGGTCACGGCCCCCAGCAACGCCGACATCGCTATCTCGAAGAAGGTGGCGGGGGTCTTCCGGCTGTCGCGCGCGTGCAGATCATACACACACGCTAAGGCCATCACCGCCGTGTAGAACGTGGCGTCCCACTTGGCAGATCGGCGCCGGCCTGCGGCGCTGGCGGCGCGCACGCTGTCATCCCACAGTGTGCGAAAGCGATCCGGGTCCCGCACGAACAGCCCATCTAGCACTGGACGGGAGAGATGCCCCCCACTCTCGTACACAGAGTACCTCTTGGCGCCTCCATGCGTGCGAGGTACGTCCCCAAAAGGCGTCTCGGTGACGTTGCACAGAAGGCGCACGCAGAGACGCGCCGTTTCGCCACAGTCGGTCAGGATCGCGAGGGGCTGCCCAGGCCCCTTTGCTGCCTTCTGAAGAGCGACCATGGCGCTCTGCACGCTTGGGAAGAGGCTGTCATGGTGCATCGTCCGACGCACCCTCCCGGAGGAGCCTCTCTATGAACGCGTGTGGGTCAGTCTGCAGGGCCCCAGCTATCTGGAGGAACTCGACGACGTCGAGCCTTCTTTCCCCGCGCTCGTACTTCGACACGAACGTCTGCGGTTTGCCGAGTCGAGAGGCGAGTTCAGCTTGGGTCAAGCCAGCAGCTTGCCGAGCCGCCGTGAGGAGCTCTCGGAAAAGGCTGTATCTGTCGGTGAACTGCGATCTGCTCACGGTTCAGCTTCCACCGCCTCTGGCAATCATACGGGTGCCCTGGCCGGCAACCCAAAACGGTCTAGAGGTGGGCCTCGGCCCCTCTACACGGCCAGGTCGCGACCGGCGAAGCAGCCACGTGGGAGCGCACGCCCAGAGCCGCACAGGACCGGGGTATTCGACCGTGTGGACAAGGTTCATGACGGCCCTCTCGTTCCTTGTTGCGGGTTGCCGCGGGCCGCGGTAGGCCTCGCCGTCGCCGCCCCCGAACCCCTTGTGTCGGGACGGCTCACAGGGACTGATCGAACATGCAGACCGCGTGGCTTCTGGCAGGGCTGTGCGTCGCGGCGGGCGCGCTGGCCAAGGGGGCTTCGGCGCAACAGGCACCGAAGCCGCTCGATCCGGCCACCGCGACGACTCGCGAGGGCAGCGACCTGCTCTGGTATGACATCAGGGCCCTCGGCATCGAGGGCCAGGGCTTCGCCGATCTCGCCCACCCTTACGATCGGCTGCCGGCCAAGGCCGAGGGCGTCGTGCGCGAGCCCGTCTGGAACCTGGGCCACGACTCGGCCGGGCTGTGCGTGCGCTTCGTCACGGACGCGACCACGGTGTCCGCTCACTGGAAGTTGCGCTCCGGCGCGCTTGCAATGGACCACATGCCCGCGACCGGCGTGAGCGGGCTCGACCTCTACGGACGCGACGAGACCGGCTGGCACTGGGTCGGCGTCGGGCGGCCGGGGGCCGTGGAGAACGACTCCACTCTCGTGTCCGGCCTCGATCCGGGCCCGCGCGAGTTCATCCTCTACCTGCCTCTCTACAACGGCGTGGACGAGGTACTCCTCGGCCTGCCAAAGGGCGCGTCGCTGTCGCCGGCGCTGCCGCGCGCCGACCCGAAGCCCATCGTCTTCTACGGCACGTCCATCACCCAGGGCGGCTGCGCCGCGAGGCCCGGAATGGCCTACCCGGCTATTCTCGGCCGCTGGCTCGGCCGGGCGACGGTGAACCTCGGCTTCTCAGGCAACGGTCAGATGGAGCCCGAGGTAGCGGAGCTCCTCGCGGAGATCGACGCGGCAGCCTGCGTCATCGACTGCCTGCCGAACATGGGCCCCGAGCTCGTAACTGAGCGCGCGGCGCCCCTGGTCCGCGTACTGCGGAAGGCCCATCCCGACGTGCCGATCGTACTCGTCGAGAACGTCACGTACCAGCAGTCGCCGCTTGTGGAAGGGCTTCGTGACGGCGTTCGCGCGAAGAATGAGGCGCTCAGAACCGCGTACGATGAGATCGTGGCTGAGGGAGTGACGGGGCTAACGTACATGCCCGGCGCCGAGCTCCTCGGCGGCGACGGCGAGGCAACCGTGGACGGAACCCACCCGACCGATCTCGGCTTCCTCCGGATGGCTGAGGCGCTCCGGCCGGTGCTGGCGGAGGTGTTGGGAGCGTAAGGGCGCGCGGCAGCGCGCCCTTACGCTCGCCTCGCTACTCGCTCGGCTCGACCTTCTCGATTGGCTGGTAGTGGTCGCGCACGGGATCGGATGTGGCGACTGGAGCGGCCCAGCGCACGGCGTTGGCGATCACGCGCTGGACGTTCTTGTCGTAGTAGGTCGGGTAGGTCTCGTGGCCCGGGCGGAAGTAGAAGATCCGGCCCTTGCCTCTGTGGAAGCAGCACCCCGACCGGAACACCTCGCCGCCCTGGAACCAGCTTATGAAGACAAGCTCATCTGGCGCCGGGATGTCGAAGTGCTCGCCGTACATCTCCTCGTGCTGGAGCTCGAAGTAGTCGGCCAGACCCTCGGCGATCGGATGGGCGGGATCGACCGGCCAGACGCGCTCCCGCTCGCCGATCTCGCGCCACTTGAGCATGCAGCCCGTGCCCATGAGCTTCTGGAAGATCTTCGACATGTGCGCCGAGTGCAGGGCCACCAGGCCCATGCCCCGCATGATGCGCGCATGTACTCGAGCGACCACCTCGTCCTTCACCATGTGGTGAGCCATGTGGCCCCACCAGATGAGCACGTCGGTCTGTGCCAGGACCTTGTCGGTAAGTCCGTGGTCGGGCTCGGTCTCCAGCGTGGCGGTGCGGACCTTGACGCAGGGGTCCGCCTTCAGCCCGTCCGCGATGACCTTGTGCATGCCCTTGGGGTAGATCTTCTTCACTTCGTCATGCGTCTTCTCGTGAACGCCCTCGTTCCAGACAGTGACTCGGATGACTCGATCGCCCATCTCAGCGCTGCTCCTCTCAGCAAGCGGCAGTGGCATCGGGTGCGCCCCATGGCGGGGCGGGCAGTGCTTCGCGAAGGGGCCGTGTTGCCCCTTCAGGTGCGGACCGGCTGACAGGCCTAGCGCCGCCTGAGCGACACCGAGGGCCACAGCTCGGCGGGCGGGCCCGGGCGGAGGGCGTCTGCGTAGAGGCCGATCTTACTGACCGGTATCGGCGCGAAGCCGGGAAGCCTCCGGTACACCTCGGAGCGTGCGCGCAGACGAAGGTCGCCGCCGACCGCGTCCTCGAAGCCGGGGTCGCGGTCCAACACCAGGTTCCCCGCGGGTGCGAGGACCCAGTTGCCGCAGCTTACCTCGCCGCAGTTGATCATGACGTTCCTCGCCGCGTGACTGACCCTCGGCTCGCCCGGCTGCGGATCCATGAAGCCGATAAGCTCGGGGTAGTGCGTCGTGTACGGAGGCCTCGTGATGTCCACTTCCTCAAACAGCTTCTGAGTGAAGAAGCAATCCTGTCCGCCGCGCAGCGCATCCAGCCATCGGGCGTCGTCCCACGGAGCGGAGCCGAGCGCCCTCTTGCACTCGATGAAGACGTTGTTGTCAGCCGCGATGCCGTGGCCCCCGTGCGAGAACACGGTGCCGAAAGGGCCCCGGCCGGGCTCGCCGCACCGGTAGAAGACATTGCCGAACACTGTGTCGCCACCGTCGCCGTCATCGAAGTACACTGCCGCGTTCCCGTGGCCCATCGGGCTGCCAATGTCCCGCCATAGGTTGTAGCGGACGATATTGCCGCGGCACGACGGGTTGCGGCCCTTGTAGTAGGCTCCGCAGTCGTCGGTCTCGGTGCAGACATCGCGCACGATGTTGTACTCGAACACGTGGTCGTTCCCGTTGACGAGAACGGCCTGATGCGGCGCGTCGTGGATGAGGTTGTGCGCGGCCCGGTTGCCGACGCCGCCCAGGATGATCGCGTAGGCGCCTGTGAACTGCAGCCGCGAGAAGTCGTGGATGTGGTTGTTGAGCGCCTCGTGGCCGGCGGGGGTAAGAGCGCGCCTGTCTCCGCCGGACAGGACGAGCCCGCCGGTGCCGGTGTCGTATATGTCGCAGCCCTCGACGCGGTGCGACGTCCCGCCCTCGACGCGGACGCCCATCTGGCGAGTGTTCCGGACGCAACACGCCTGAATGCGGCAGTCCGTCCCGCCCGACACGACGATGCCGTCGCCAAGCGTAGCCTCGACCGTGAACCCGCGCAGGCGCACGTGGCTCGCCTCAGCCAGGGAGACGACGGGCTCGGTCCTCGATGAGAGCACGATCCGGGCGCCCGTGAGGTCGCTGGGCGGCCAGAAGAACAGGCGGCCGCCGGCGCAATCGAGGTAGTACTCACCGGGCTGGTCGAGTTCCTCGAGCACGTTCAGCGCGCGATAGCGGCGAGGCGACGGGTTGCCGGCCATAACGCTGTAGAGGGCCGCCCCCGAGAGCGTGATGCGCTTCGTAGCCGGGTCGATGGATCGGACGCGGATGGTCTCATCGTACCAGTCGTAGCACCAGTAGCCCTGGAGCCACACGCCCGCCCCAACGTCCCACGCGCCGGGCCGGTCGCCGTCGTACTCGAACACGCCGGGGCGGTTGGACATGTCGCCGTCGCGCGGCCGCGACCCGGATTCCACGATCTTGGCGATGGTCGCCCAGCCCTCGTTCGGCCAGCGGGCGAGCACCATGCGCCTGTCGTTGTAGAACAGCTCCGGCACCTCGGGCGCCCCGCGGTACGTCGAGGGGAACTCAGGGATGGAGTCGAAGCCCTGCTTGTGCAGATCGACCCACACCACGTGTGCCCGAGCGCACTCGGGGAGCCGCTTCAGGGCCGCCCGGTCCGTGATGGGTGCGAACGCCTCTCCGGGCACGACCCGCCCGCCGGTCAGCCGGACATCCTCGCCTCTGTGGGCCTCGTAGACCATTGGGGACGAGCAGGTGCCGCAGTCCTCAGCGGTGAGACCGAGGCCCTCGTACGTGCCGCCCCGCACGATAACCGTCGCGCCGCCCGTGCGCGCGGACCGTATCGCGTCGCGGGCGCGCGCGAGAGTGGCGAAGGGCCCGTCGGTGCCGTCGCGGCTGGGCTCAGGCAAGAGCCCCGACCACTCGTCGGAACCGGAAGTTGAGACGTACACGACCAGCGGGCCTGGTGAAGCGGCGGTCGCGCCGACCCCGGCGAGCAGATCGACGCAGAGCGCCAAGAGCAGCGTGTCCGAGGACATCGATGGGTGGCTCCTGTCGGCGGCTGATGTGTCCTCAAATTCCCCCTAGCCGACCGGCAGGCCTGCGCCGCGCGGGTGTTGGACGGGCGGCAAGGGGTGGCGCGAAGCGCCGGTTCCCCAACCGGCCCACTTGGCTCACCTCGTGCATATCCCGCCGCCCGGGCGGCCGCCATCGTTGTAGAATACGCGCCTGTGCGCTACACCGACGCGGAAGGCCGACTCGTTGTTGACCGTAGGAATCCTCGCTCTCCAGGGCGACTTCACGCCCCATCGCAAGTCCGCGACGGCCCTCGGCCACGCCTCTCTCCTCATCCGATACCCGGAGGAGCTCGCGCGGGTCGATGCCCTCATCATGCCTGGCGGCGAGTCGACCACGATCTGGAAGCTCCTCGACCGATGGGACTTCATCGAGCCGCTGGCGGAGCGGGTCGCGGCGGGCATGCCTGTCTGGGGGACGTGCGCGGGAGCGATCCTGTTGGCACGAGGGATAGAGGGCTCCGGCCAGCCCACGCTCGGACATATGGACATATCGGTCATCAGGAACGCCTACGGACGCCAGGTCGACAGCTTCGAGGCGGCAGTGGACATCAAGGGCCTGGACGAGCCCGTGAGGGCGGTGTTTGTCAGGGCCCCGATCATCACGCGGCTCGGCCCGCGGGTCGAGGTCTTGGCCACTCATGAGGGGAAAGTCGTCGCCGCTCGCCAGGGCAGGCTGCTCGCGACGACCTTTCACCCGGAGCTGACCGATGACCTCCGGTTACACAGGCTGTTCCTGGAGGGTGACTAGAGACAATGGGCTGAAGCCCATCGTCCCGGTGAGTCGGAGGCTTCACATGAGATCGCTCCTCGGTGTTGTCGTCACCGCGTCTGTCCCGATCATGTCCCCCGGGTCGGCTACGTCGGGCTATGCGCCAGAGCCGCTTAGGCCGCCGGCGACCCCCCTGGTGACCTGTGACCCGTACTTCAGCATCTGGTCCTGCGCGGATAAGCTGACGGACGACGCAACGCGCCACTGGACGGGCGCGCGGCATGGCCTCTCCTCGCTCGTGCGAATCGACGGGTCGCCCTATCGCCTGATGGGCGCCGACCCGGAGGACGTTCCGCCTCTGCCGCAGATCGCCCTTACCGTGCTCCCTACCAGGACCGTGTACGAGTTCGCGGGCGCGGGTGTGCGCCTGTTGCTCACCTTCATGACGCCGATGCTCCCCGATGACCTGGAGGTGCTGAGCCGTCCCGTCACCTACCTCACTTGGAAGGTGGCCTCGACCGACGGCGGCGCACATCGTGTGGAGCTGTATTTCGATTGCGTGGCCGAGATCGCGGTCAACACCCCGGACCAGAAGGTGGTGTGGTCCCGGGAGAACGTCCCCGGCATGACCGCCCTAAGGCTCGCGTCCCTCGACCAGCAGGTGCTCGGCAAGAGCGGGGACGATCTGCGGATCGACTGGGGCACCCTCTACGCGGCCGCGCTGCCGGGCGGGCGCTGCGCGCAGGTCGTGGCCCCGGGACCGGACGCCAGGCGATCCTTCGCGTCCGAAGGCACGATCCCGTCGGCGGGCGACACGCGGATGCCGCGCGCAGCCAAGGACGATGAGCCCGTGGCCGCTTTCGCGCTGGAGGTGGGCGCCGTGACCGCAGAGCCGCGCTCGCGCGCGGTGCTCCTCGCCTACGATGATGAGTACGGCATTCAGTACTTCGACACGAACCTCCGCTCGTTTTGGCGCAGGAATGGCGCCACGGCCGCGGACCTCCTCACCGCCGCGGCACAGGACTACCCCGAGCTCGTGGGACGTTGCGAGGCATTCGACGCCGATCTCATGGCCGACCTCGCCGAGGTGGGCGGACCTCGCTACGCGGGCCTCTGTGCACTCGCGTACAGGCAGGCACTCGCCGGCAACAAGCTCGTCGCCGACCGCAACGGGCAGCCGCTTCTGTTCCCAAAGGAGTGCTTCAGCAACGGTTGCATCGCCACGGTTGACGTGATCTACCCGATGGCGCCCGTGTTCATGCTTGTCAGCCCGACGCTGATGAAGGCCGCCCTTGCGCCGATCCTCGAGTACGCGTCCTCGGACCGCTGGGACTTCCCGTTCGCCCCGCACGACCTTGGCCAGTACCCGCTCGCGAACGGACAGGTCTACGGCGGCGGGGAGAAGACCGAGGAAAACCAGATGCCGGTCGAGGAGAGCGGGAACATGCTCATCCTCATGACCGCGCTCGCGAGGTGCGAGGGCACCCCCGAGTTCGCGGCGCGGTACGGGCCGGAGCTGCGGAAGTGGGCCGAGTACCTGCTAGACAAGGGCCTTGACCCCGAGAACCAGCTCTGCACCGACGACTTCACCGGCCACCTCGCGCACAACGTGAACCTGTCGGCGAAGGCGATCGTCGCGCTCGGAGCGTACGGCGAGCTGTGCCGGATGATGGGCGACCGGCCGGCCGCCGAGCGGTACCGGGCCGCCGCGCGCGACTTCGCCGCGAAGTGGGTCGAGATGGCTGATGACGGCGACCACTACCGGCTAGCGTTCGACAGGCCCGGCACCTGGAGCCAGAAGTACAACCTCGTGTGGGACCGCATCCTCGGCCTCGGGCTGTTCGACGAGAGCGTCAGGACGAAGGAGATGGCCTACTACCTCAGCGTGCAGAACCGCTACGGCCTGCCCCTTGACAACCGCAGCGAGTTCACGAAGACGGACTGGGTGCTCTGGACAGCCACCCTCACGGGACGCCGCTCGGACTTCGACGCGCTCGTGGAGCCGGTCTGGGCGTTCCTCAACGACACGCCAGACCGAGTCCCGTTCACCGACTGGTACTGGACGAACAACGCGCGGCGACAGGGCTTCCAAGCGCGGCCCGTCATCGGCGGAGTGTTCCTGCGGATGCTGTACGACCTTGCCGGGTGGCGCAAGTGGGCGGGGCGCGATCGGTGGCCGCTAGGCACGTGGGCGGCGGCGCCGCCAGCGAAGTAGTGGGGATCACGGCTCGATCGGTATCTCCCGGCTGATCGCGCGCCTGCCCTGGAGCATCACGGCGCCCTCGCCGACGAGGCGAAGATACCAGTCGCTCGGCAGGCCCTCGTAACCGACGAAGTGCGCCTGCGTCGGCGGAGAACTCGTGACCTTGAAGATCGCGGTGCCCTCGTCGACCTCGTCGAACATGGCGACATAGACCGTGTCAACACCCATCATGGCCAGCTTGTAGAACTGGTCCCAGAGGAACTCGCCGCCTCGGCGGGGGATGTTGGTGGTGCCCGGGGGCTGGTGCTTGAGGTTGTCCCAGGTGAACCCCGGGAACACGACCGGGATCCAGAACACACCGCTGTCGGCGCAGGCCTTGCGGTCGTCCTCCCAGTAGCCCATCGACGCTCCGGTCGTGCCCGGCGCGACCACCGCGCAGTTGCCCACATTCCACGGGCAGTACGCTCCGAACCGCCGGTACAGAGCGCGCCAGTCGGCATCCGCGACCTCGCGCCAGTTCCACGCCCCGCCACCGACGAAGAACGCGTGGTACGGACCCGGCCCGGCGAAGAAGTCCACCAGACGGCTGCCGCCCGCGGCGTCGATGCGGTTGTTCGCATCCCCCGGGTAGAAGCCCCAGACCTGCACGACCGGCGCGCCTCCCTCATGTAGGTAGCGCTCGTCCCCGGTCACGCCGGCTTCGACGATCCGCTTCCAGTCGGCGGTCACGACGTCCACGATACGGTCCGGCGGCATGCCGGCGATGTCATAGGACAGGGCCCACACGCGCCCAGTCTCCCGTGCGGCTTCGCGCACGTGGCCGAGGACGCTCATCCGCGACGCGTAGCGGCCCTCGAGGGGCCCGCCGGGCAGATCGACCGCGAAGTGCTGCAGCCATGCGCCGTCGATCCCGTAGTCGCGCATCCACTCGAAGTGTCGCAGAACCGTGGCGGCGCAGTCCGAGCTGAAGAGGTACGCCTGGCTCCCGTCGGGATAGGTGAAGCCGGGCGCGGGGCACAGCTCCTCCGGGGAGTACTCACTGACGTCGGGCCACATGTCGAATGTGAGCGTTTCGGGTGCGATGCGAGCGGAATCGCCGCTCCAGTGGATCCAGCCCATGCCGGCCGCGTCCCCGGGGCAGCGGAACCACCCCTGGTAGCCGCACATCACTCTCCCGTGCAGCGTGCCGGCGTCGACGACCTTTTGGTCTCCGGCCTGCGCGATCGCCGCGACAGTCGTCGCGGCCACGATCCAGAAAGCCCACAGAACGTGCATCTTTCGCCCTCCCGTTCACCAAGGCCGGCTCAGAACGCGAACATCGAGTACGGGTCGGTTCGAGTCACCGCCCCTATCATGGCCCAGAAAGCCGCGCATAGGAACTCGCCGAACACCAGCCCGAGGAAGCCGGACCTCAGCCTTCTGTACAGCCTCACGCCCCCCACCCAGAGCACCACGCTCTTGACGGCCCATGCCAGAAGGCACGGGAACCACAGTACGAGCATCGGGTAACTCGCGCCCATCAGGAAGCCGACCGGGTGCGGCGCCCAGCTCGGGAACGCGCGGTAGAGCGCCCCCAGGCCCGTGTAGGTTAGTGCTCCCGCTGCGGTCGTGAAGAGCGCGGCCGTGTTCCGCAGCTCTCCCTGTGTGACTAGCTGCTCGGTCCACGTATCGTACAGGTTGTGGCAGTAGTAGGTGGTGAACCACGGCTCCAGCACGAGGCCGCCGTTAACGTAGACCAGCCGCACATAGGCCCAGATCGAGACGACCGCGGCGCACACCGCCGCCAGCGGCAGCGCGAGCCCGAGGCCGCGCTTCCGCAGCCCGCCCGAGCCGGCGATCTGCTGGCTGAGCATAAGGGCGGGCATCAAAGGGCTGCGGTTGTCAACCATCCACAGGTGGTCCCACAGCACAAGCATGGGGATCTGCTGTTTCGGGAGGCCGGCGCTCCCGAAGGCCGCGAGAAGCATGTTCACCGGCCGGAACGGATGCTGGACGATGGGCATGCCCGCCTGGCAGGCCAGCCGTGTCGCAACGATGTGTGTGATGAAGTAGAGCCCGAACAGCAGCGCCGTCCAGCCGACCGCCACCCCGGCCGCGCGGCCCCAGAGCAGCAACACGGTGAAGCCCACGATGACCGCCAGGACGGCCCCTCTCGGCCCGAGCATGTCATCGCCCTTCTCCCCCCGGCGGGCGCCGAACGTGGCGGCGAGCGCATTCCGCAGGTTCGCCCGCGCCGACCAGAGCAGTCCCACTCCGGCGCAGATGATCCCGCCCCACATCTGGTGGCCCACGAACCCGCGCACGGGGTAGGCCTGCACGTACGGCATCTGCGCGCCGAGGGTGGCGCCGGCGAGTTCCTGCAGCTTGAACAGGAGGTAGAACGACCACGCACTCGCGGAGACTCGCGTCGGGAGGAAGTAGCACAACCCCACGAGACTGAGCGGCATCTGGATCCACATCGGCCGCAGATCGTCCCACGGGTGCTCGGTGAGGATCGGATCGAGCGAGATGCGGTTGATGTTGATGTGCGGCAGCGACGGGTAGTACCAGCTCAGTCCGTTGAACGCGTGAACGAGCACCGCGGCCCCGCAGAACCACCACGTGATGGGCTCCCGCAAGAACCCGCGCGAACCGCTCGCGCCCGTCTTGTCCGGTCCCGACACGAGCGCCGCGGGCAGTTCGGCGAGCGGGAACTCCAGGTGCTCGCGCTCGATCCAGTGTCGCGCGAGCAGAGCGACCAAACCGAAGAACACCGCGTACACGGCCGCGATGTGAATCCCCCACGCGAGCAGGGGCGTCTGCCACGCCGCCCAGGGCAGGCCGACGTTGTCGGGCAGGCCCTCGTAGAACCAGATCGCCGCCGACTCGTCGCGCACAAGCGACCAGTGGGGCAGGAAGCCGAGGAAGTGGTTCTCGTCGGTCATGAAGTAGGTAGGTCCGACAAGGTACGGCACGAGCAGCGCGGTCAGCCCGAAGGACGATATCCCGGCGGCCGCGAGCGTCATCGTCGCGATCAGCGCAAGCTCGGCGGGCCGCCACGGACGCCGGAGGGCCTTCAGCGGCACGCCCACCAGCAGCCCGAACGCGAGCAGCGCGAGAAGCCCGCCCACGGGAAGTGACGTCAGCCCGAACCAGTTGCCGCGGACGAGGAGATCGGTGTGCGGGATCGCGAGCCCGAGCGACGCGCTCGCGACGAGACCTACTAGGAGGGCCCTCAGGGTCATGCCCGCCCCTAACCCGGTAAGCATCGTGGGCCGGTTGGGGGCCCGGCGCTGCGCGCCACCCCATGCGGCCCGTCCTACACGGCCCTCGGAGGCAGCACCTCCGCTACGAAGCCGAGATCGCGCTCGATGCCCGCAACGTCGAAGAGCGAATCCCACTGATGCCCCGGCTTCTCGTAGTGGGACACGTCCACCTCGTGGCCCCACCAGGAGCGCAGCACCTCAACCACGGGAACCGCGCTCCACGCTTCCGGGCCGGCCGCGTTGAGGATGCGCACGCCGGGCTTCGGCTTGGACTCGACGGCCAGTCGGAAGGCCCTGACCGCGTCGCGGAGGACCATGATCGTTGCCGCGCCGCAGGCCCACTCGCCGAGCGGGCCCGGCCTCAGCAGAGGCGGCAGCCCGTCGTCGCGGCACACGGACGACAGGCGGAGGTTGATGACGTCGATCTCCGAGTTCTGGCGCACATAGTAACGGGTGACCTCTTCCATGAGGTACTTCGACACGCCGTAGCCGTCGCGATCCAGGCACGGGTGCTCATCGGGCATCGGCAGCGTGAGCGGCCTGAAGCGAACGCTCTGAAACCCCGTCGCCGCGATCGAGCTCGCCATGACGAACTTACGGCAGCCTCGGTCGATGAGGTACCGCATAAGGCAGCGCGAGCCCTCGACGTTCACGAGGATGCCGTCGCGCTCAAGACACCCACCCGTGACCGCGCCGAGGTGAACGACGGCGTCGATGCTCTCCGAGTCCAGCTTGCGCAGGTCCTCGAAGGACTGGAACTCGCCGCGCACCCACGGCAGATCGAGGACGGGGTTGTGCCGGCTCATGCAGAGCACTCGATGCTCGCCTGCGAGGTCGGCGCACAGCGCCTTGCCGATGAACCCGCTCGCGCCGGTAACGAGGACGGTTGACATTGGGCTCCTCCGATACCACAGGAGGGGCCGCATGGGGCTGGGGCCCCATCCGGCCCGTCCCACTTCCCTCACCCCAGCCCCCTTCGACGGGGCTCAGGACAGGCTCTCCAGGGGGAGAGGGAGCTAGTCCGACCAATGCACGACCGAGCTGATGACATCCTTCCGAACGCCCCGGTTGATCTCGCCGAGGAACCGGGGCGAGTCGGCCGCTTCGACGCGGTGGGTGATCGTCTCGCCCCACTTGAGCGCCCCGGAGGCGATGTTCTTCAGCACCGCGCGCCGGTTCGGCTTCCAGCCGTCGTCGCAGGGGAAGAACATCGTCAGGCGCTTGCCGTGCGGGGGCAGGAACTCGAACGGCATAGGCCCGAGCCCGTAGTTCCCCTGCCAGACGAACTTGCCGAGAGACTTGCACAACCCGATCGCCGGGCCGACGCACTCGCGCTTGCCGGTCGCCTCGAACACCGTGTCCGCCCCGCCGGGCGCGAGCCGGAGGACCTCGGCGGCCACGTCCTCCTTCGAGGCGTCGATCACGTGGTCGGCGCCGAGCCGCCTCGCGACCTCGAGCCGCGCGGGTTCGATGTCGATGGCAATGACTGTGCACCCACGCACGGCGGCATTCGCCACTACCGCGAGCCCGATGGCGCCCGCGCCGTAGACGACCACGGTCTCCGTGACACGCGGGTTCGACATGTCGACTCCGACGAGGCCGACTGCGGGCATCACAAAGCAGCTACCCACGTCATCAGGCACGCCCGGGGGAAGGAGCTCTGGCCCGTAGTTCGGGTCGAGGGCGGTCACGGCATGGGCCGCGTGTGACCCTGTGACGCACGACACCGGCGTGCCGTCGCGGAGCTTCATGCCGACCTGGGTGCGGTAATAGACCTTGTCACCCACCGCGAAGCCCTCCGCGCCGCCGCCCACGGCTTCGACGATGCCCACGGCCTGGTAGCCGGTGCACAGCGGGAAAGGCCCCCAGCTCAGCTCGCCCCGGATGAGCATGAACTCCGTTCCGATGCTCACCCCCGAGTAGAGCGCGCGGACGAGAACCTGATCCTCCGCCGGGTCGGGGATTGTCACATCCGCCAGCTCAAACGACCGATCCTCGTTGCAGATAATGGCCTTGGTCTCCACCGTGCGTGCCTCCCGCTCGCGGCCCCCTCCGCTCGGTTCTCGCGCATCGCGGCGGGTTCCTGTGCGGTTGGTCACACACCCGCGAGCCGCAGCACAGCCTAGCCCGCGTCGGGGGTGACCGGAGGGCGCAGTCCGGAATGCCTTGCGTTCCTCCCGCAGAACAGGCATCATTATGGTTGCACTTTGAGTGCACGTTCGACGATGCTTGCCGCTACTAGGGTCACCCCCCGCTGATAATGGTGAGCAGTACTGCGGACATCAGACTCGCTGCTGGCAGCCTGTGGCCGGACCCGTAGTTCGGGTATCATCGACCGTGGTCGGGAACCCGACCGATCATACGAGTACGTTTTGGGAGTGTTGTAGCAGTGCGTGGTACAGTAAAGTGGTTCAACCCGGACAAGGGCTTCGGCTTTATCCAGCCGGAAGATGGCACGAAGGATGTCTTTGTTCACTACTCGACTATCCAGGGCAGCGGTTTCAAGACCCTTGATGAGGGCGACGTAGTGGACTTCGAGGTAGAGCAGGGCCCCAAGGGCCCCCAGGCCGTCAGCGTCTCGCGGGCCTAGCGAGGACAGGCGCGACCTAAGGTGTCGCGCTCGAGCAAGTCCAAGCGGTGGATATCGGCGTTCCTGGGGTCAGTGCACGGAGCGCCAGACTGGATGTCCGCAACCTGGTCGGGCGGCAAGATGCTCACGGTCGCCATGTAACTCTCTACGAGAGAAGCCACGAGGCGGTCCGCTCGGATCCGCCTCGTGTCGTGTACAGTTGCCACCCAGGCGAGTGAGCCCGTCCGTGTCACGTCCCTCCCCTCGGCCCACCATCAGAGGGCAGGGGTGTCACATCGCAGTCATCTCAAGCCCCGGTGCGGCGCGGTCGAGGAAAGCCTGGAGCATGATCCGCTTCTTCTCGATGGGGACGCCGATCGCCGCGCCGTCGCCGTAGTCGGTCAGGACGAAGCCGCCCTCGGGTGTCATCCAATGCTCGAGCAGCAGGTCCACCTCGGCGCGGATCGCGTCCGCGTCCTTCCAGGGGAGGGTCATCTGGATGTCGCAGAGGCTCTGGAAGCAGATGCGCCCCGCGTAGTGCCGGCCGATCTCCTCGATGCCGAGGTTCCTCGGCTGCTGAAGGTTCACCACGTCGAGCCCGCAGTCGATCCACTCCTCGATGATGTCGTTCACGTGGCCGCACGAGTGCATCCACGCGTGCATTCCCGCGTCGTGGATCGCGTCGTAGAGCCGCTTGTAGTACGGCTTGAAGAACTCGCGGAACATGGGGATGCTCGTGAAGGCCGCCTCCTGCGTGCCCCAGTCGTCCGTCATCGAGAAGCCGTGGATCCTCCCCTTGAACCGCCGGCCCAGCTCCTCAGCCACGCCGACGGGGTAGGCGAGCACCCGTTCCGCGAGCTCATGCACCTTCCCGGGGTTCTCGTACATGTCCACGAAGAGGTCGGGCATCCCGCGCATGTAGTGCATGCGCTCGAAGAACGTGAAGCCCACGCCGGCCATGACGTACTTGCCGTCCGCGGCCTCGAGCTGCCCCGCAAGAGCCGCGTAACGGTAGTCGTCGTGCGGGTCGGGCCAGGGCACCTCGTCGAGCAGGTCCCAGCTTGTAAGGTTGTGGCCCAGCGGCTGGCCCATGTTGGAGATACCCTCCGGTGGCAGCCTCCACACGACACCCCACTCGTCCTCATGCGGGACGCGCGGCTGCCAGCCCTCGGCTGTGTTGAGCCCCACCCAGTGCATGTCATCGATCCCAAGTCCCGGGAAGCAGACGGGGATGCGCGGCGGGCTGCCAAACTCCACCGCACGGCGGACGATCTCGTAGGATGTCATGTGTGCATTCCCTTCGCGCCCCTATTGTGCCGGCACGAACAGCCTGCCGTCGACGCGCATCGACTCACACACTTCGAGCAGGCGCCCGGTCATCCCGGCTTCGGGCAGATGGGGAGGCAGCGACAGTAGCTCCTTCACGCGGTCCGCGGCCCGGGCCGCTGTGTCGCGGGCGCCTCGCCGAGCCCACTCCTCCCGCCGGGTCCTGTCGAACACGGCGGGGTAGAAGTGCTCGCGGCAGTGCTCGAGCGTGTGCCTGCTGATGAGTAGGTGTCCGGCTGAGAGTAGCTCGTCGAACACCTCCTCGCTCGGGTAGTCGTCCTCGGCCACGGCGATGCCATCCGTGAGCCTGAGCGCCATGCCGCAAATGTCGTTGTCTATCACGAGCTTCTCCAGGCTCATGCAGCTCTCGAGCTCCAACATGCCCGGGCCGGACATGTTGTTCACGCCGGCCAGGACGCCGAGCATCGCGCCTCCTACCGACTCGGCGCCGGCCTGGGCGTCGACCGCCTTGGAGTCCGAGAGCCCCATGTAGGCGTGCGTCGGGAGCCCGAGGTGCCTGCCAACTTGGACGTAGGCGCACATGAGCATCATGGACTCCACAGCGCCCATCGGCGTGGTGCCGTCGCGGATATCAAAGAGCGACGGTGACCCTCCGTAGATGACCGGTGCGCCCGGGGCGGCTAGCTGCGAGAGCACGACGCCTGAGAGCGTCTCGGCCGTGTGCTGGATGAGGCTGCCGACGATCGTGACCGGCCCGACGCTGCCCATCGCGGGCATCGAGATCAGCTCGGCGGGGATGCCCCAGCGCGCGGCGTCAATAAGGTCCTGGACGATGTACTCGCCCCACTTCAGCGGCGGCGAAGGGCAGCAGTCGACGATGGCGAGTGGGCGCTCCCGGAGCGCCTCGTCCGAGCCCCTCACCGCGATCATGAGCTCGCGCATCACCGCGAGCGAGCCGTGCCCGAACGTCCCCGTGATGACCGGCTTCTCGCAGTAGAGCAGGGCCGCGAGGAGCCTGCACCAGTCGGCATGATGGGTGGGCACATTCGTTGGCACGATGCCTGTGGACTGGCCGGCAAGGTTCGGCAGCTCCGCGGTGAGGCGCGCCAAGTCGATGGCATCGGCCACGAGCGGCGGCCGGATGGCGCCCGCGGCCGGGTCCAGGATTGTGATGGCTGCCGAGCCCGGGTTGAAGTGCGAGCGGGTGCCGCCGAGGTCCATTGCCGGGCGGCCGTCGCGAGAGTAGAGGACTATCCGCGACGGCGCGGACTCGATGCACCGGCCCACGGTCTCTTCGTCCATGAGGATGCGGCCGGCGTCGATGTCTATCGCCAGCCCGTGCTCCGCGGCCAGAGCGAGCGCCGCCTCGTTGCGTGTGAAGACGCCGTGCGTTGCGAGCAGCGCATGCGCTTCGGACAGCACCCGCCGCATGGTCTTTTCGCCCAGCACGTTCAGCAGAGGTCGCATCCAACCGTCTGTTCGCTCGGGAGCCATGTAGGGGGCCTTCCTGTGGTAGAGTTCGGGCACACTCGTCGCACGGCGAGGGCGTTGGGGATCATTCGTTGGCGAAGGAGCCGGGGCCTTGCCGGGGAGTGCTGGGGGTGGCGCCGGGCCGGGGCGCGCCCCGGCCCGGCGGTCCATCACTTGGGGACAGCCGTAGTGACGATGTCCCCAGTCACCGCATCGATGATGTACAGCTTCTTCGAGTCCTTACCCCAGGGGTCCACCCATGCGACGCGCAAGGACCAGGTGAGCTTGCCTTTGGCCTGGCGCAAGTTCGGACCGAAGAGCACTGCGGCGTCAGGGTTCCCGACATCCTCACGGGCGATCCGTGTCGCGTCGTCCGCGGTGATCTTGGGGTCTATCAGCGGCTCGGGATCGGGCACGAGCTGGAAGTAGCTCGTCACGTCACCAGACGGCACGTTGAAGCTGACATGACACAAGGGCGAAAGGCCCGACCTGGGAGGGTCGCCCACAGGCGGTCCCTCCCCAACAAGGGTCCGGGTCGCAGACAACTCGGCCGACCAGTCGCGATCTCCGAGCACGGTCCAGGTCATCATTGCGGAATCCGCGCCGATGTGCCTGAGCGCCTCAGCGCCGGCCTTCTCTGTTGCCTCCTCCAGGGTGATGCCTGGCTCCCCCTCGCTCGGCAACCCTTCAGTGGACCTAACACGCCAGCCCCGGAACTTGCCCGTGGTCAGCCAGACGGCATAGACGCGGACCCCCCCGTCGACCTCCACCGTGAACTCGGCGGTACGAAGGTAGATGGGCCTCTGGCCGCCC
>Ga0315279_10004699_pt1 | contig 18200 bp, 14 predicted proteins | sample YL17G06_20_MG_FD_203694 | JGI IMG/M metagenome (GOLD analysis project Ga0315279, IMG submission 203694) | Sediment microbial communities from Yellowstone Lake, YNP, Wyoming, USA - YL17G06_20 | ecosystem: Environmental > Aquatic > Freshwater > Lake > Sediment | place: USA: Wyoming | collected... | reverse complement strand
AATTATCACCAGATTATTCCAGATTCCTTTAAAACAGAAATAAAAATTGATACTAATGATTTTAGAGATAAAATGGAGAGGATTTCTCTCTTTGTAAGGGAAGATTTAAATACAGTAAGGATAGAAGCTACCAATAAAGAGGATGCTGAGAAGATAGAAAAATGTGAAATAACTTTAAAAGCAGAAAGCCCAACCGTAGGAGAAGCCTTTGAAAAAATATCCTGTCTAAAAGAGGGAGAGGATATTATTATAACTTTTAATTCTGACTATATTTTAGATGTTTTAAAGATAATAAAAACTAACCATACTATAATAAAATTAAACGATCCCTTAAATCCAGTAATTATTACTCCAGAAGAAGATAAAGACTATACTTATATTTTAATGCCGGTAAGAACAGATTAAGAAAGAGAAATAGATTAGTTAACAAATAAGCAGTATTTATTATTAGAAGTTATATTTTAACGAAAGGAAAATATTTGTATTTAAAAACGCTAAGATTGAACAATTATAGGAATTTTCTAAAATTATCTATAAATTTTACTCCCAATCTTAATATTTTTATTGGAGATAATGCTCAAGGGAAGACTAATCTTTTAGAGGCGTTAAATTTAATAATTAGAGGGAATTCTTATAGAACAAAAAATGATCAAGAATTAATAAATTGGAGCAAGGAAAGTACTTGCCTATATGGAGAGATTAATAAAGACGAAGAAAATTTTCAGATAAATTTATCTTTAGAAAAAAAGCCAGAAAGTTTCAATAAATTTAAACTAATTAAAATTATAAAAATAAACCAAAATATCCAAAGGAAGTCTATTCTAAATAAAGAATTCAAAGGGGTTGTATTTTCTCCCGAACACTTACAGATAATAAAAGGAGCTCCTTCTATAAGAAGAAAATTTTTAAATGAACAGATATCTCAAATTTATCCCTTATATTACAGGTATCTTTCAGATTATTATAGAATTTTAGGACAGCGCAATAATATATTAAAGAAAGAAATTAATCAAAGAGGGTTGAGAGAAAGACTTCTTATTTGGGATCCCCAGCTTATAGAGAAGGGTTCTTTTTTAATTTTAACTAGAATTAGATTTTTAAAAAAAATAAATTATCTTGCTGATAAATTTCACCAAAAAATTACTAAAGGAAAAGAAAATTTAAAGATAAGCTACCAGAGCAATATATTAAAAGACCAGCAAGAAAATATTTCTTTTATAAGCAAGGCATTCGAAGATAAAATAAAGGAACATAAAGAGAAAGAAATAAAATATAAAATCAGTTTATTTGGTCCCCACCGGGATGATTTTTTAGTATGTATTAATGAATTTAATATCGCCTCTTATGGTTCACAGGGTCAACAACGAACTTCTGTTCTTTCTTTAAAATTAGCAGAATTAGAGTTAATTAAAGAAAGAGAAGGGGTTTATCCTATATTTTTATTAGATGATGTTATGTCAGAATTAGACGAAGAGAGAAGACATTTCTTATTAGAATTAATTATTGATAAAAAAGTCCAGACCTTTATTACTAGTATAAGCTTAGATTATTTTAATAGTAATATTAAAGAGAAAAGTAAGATATCTAAAATAGAAGGGGGGGAGATATTTGCTTTATGAAAAATAAAAATACAATCCCTCTTAAAGAAGCTTTAGAAGATTTTTTTAAAGAGAAAAAATGGGGAACCAAGATAAAAGGATATCAGATAATCAGTCATTGGGGAGACCTTGTAGCGAGGGAAGTTGCTCAAAATTCCCAACCCATTAAAATACAAAATCAGTGTCTTTTTTTAAGCGTAAAAAGTAACGTTTGGGCCAATGAATTAAATTTAAGAAAAGGGGAGATTATTCAAAAAATTAATCTTAAAGCGGAGGAAGAAATAATCTCTAACATCTTATTTAAAGTTCAGCCTTCCCAATTTTAATTTTAAGACTACAATGCCACAGACTAATTACAAGAATTATTTAATTTATTTGATTTTATTAACCTTAAAGATTATTTGTTTTATTACCCGCTTTTTTAAATCTGGTTTTCTCCCCTCCAATTTATTATATCTATTATTTTATTATGTTTCAGACTGGTGCTTGGTCCTCTTTAGGCGTTCACAAAATTTTGACAAAAGCTCCATAATATAGTAATATTAATTAGGTTTTTAAAATAACTGAAAGGTTTTTTACCACAAATTATAGAATAAAAAACGAAAACCGTGGCGGCAAGCTGCGGTTTCATTTTGAATGAGGTAGAAGAGATTGAAAAAAAGTAAAAATATGACCAATAATCAAGATAATCAATATACAGCCAAACAGATACAGGTTTTAGAAGGATTAGAAGCAGTAAGAAAAAGACCAAGCATGTATATTGGGAATACCTCAAGCCGAGGGTTACATCATCTATTATACGAAGTGGTAGATAATAGTATTGATGAAGCCATGGGTGGTTTCTGTAAAAAGATAGAAGTAGCTATTCATCCTGATAATAGTGTTACTGTATCTGACGATGGCCGAGGGATCCCGGTAGATATCCATGAAGCAACCGGACAACCAGCAGTAACTATAGTCTTAACTAAATTACATGCCGGAGGCAAATTCGGTGGAGGTGGTTATCGAGTTGCTGGAGGGCTGCACGGCGTGGGCGTCTCCGTAGTCAATGCCCTATCTGAGCGATTAGAGGTAGAAGTAAGCAGAGATTCAAAAATATTTTCTCAAAAATTTGAAAAGGGGAAGCCGGTATCTGATTTAAGAAAGTTCGGAAAATCTACCCAAACAGGGACTAAAATAACTTTTAGGCCCGACCCAGAAATATTTGAAGATATAAATTTCAGTTTTGATATCATTGCTCATTGGTTAAGAGAGATAGCTTTTTTAAATGCGGGAGTAAAAGTTGATTTAAAAGATGAAAGAGAGGCAAATAAAGAAGTTTCCTATCAATATAACGGAGGAGTAGTTGAATTTGTAAAATATTTAAATAAAAATAAAGATGTTTTATTTAAAAATCCTATTTATATTTATGGGAAAAAAGATGATATAGAGGTGGAAATAGCCCTACAATATAACGATGCCTACCTAGAAAACATTCTTTCCTTTGCCAATAATATAAATACCGAAGAAGGCGGAAGCCATTTAGCAGGATTTAAAGCAGCTATAACCAGAGTAGTGAATGATTATGCCCGAAGTAGCATAGTATCTAATTTTAAGAAATTCACTTTAAAAGATGATGAGGACAATCTATCCGGAAGTGATGTTAGAGAAGGACTAACTGCAGTAGTAAGTGTAAAACTAATGAATCCCCAGTTTGAAGGACAGACTAAGACTAAATTAGGGAACAGTGAAGTAAGAGGAGTGGTCTCTTCTATTGCAACTGAAAGTTTGGATAGTTTCTTTAATGAGAATCCTGAGGTTACCAAAAAGATATTATCTAAGTCTATTTCTGCTTTACAGGCAAGAGAAGCCGCTCGAAAAGCAAGGAATTTAATTAGACAAAAAAATGGCTTAAACCTAAGCAGCACCCTTCCTGGGAAATTAGCCGATTGTTCCGAAAAAGATCCTCATTACCGAGAGATTTTCTTAGTGGAGGGTGATTCTGCCGGAGGATCAGCAAAGCAGGGGAGAGATAGGAAATTCCAAGCCATTATGCCTTTAAGGGGCAAGATTTTAAATGTGGAGAAGTCACGTTTGCATAAAATATTAGACAATAATGAAATACGATCCATTATTACTGCTTTAGGAGTAAATATTGGGGAGGACCTGGATATAGAAAAACTGAGATATTATAAAGTTATCATAATGACTGATGCAGATGTTGATGGTGCCCATATAAAAACTTTACTTTTAACTTTCTTTTTTAGATATATGAAGCCTTTAATTGAAAGAGGGAATATTTATGTTGCTCAACCTCCTCTTTACAAAGTGGAACACAATAAGAATAGTTATTACTTCTTTAATGAGCAAGAATTAAACGCTAAATTAAAGGAAATTGAAAGTAATCCTAAAGTTCAGAGATATAAAGGTCTGGGAGAAATGAACCCAGTACAACTCTGGGAGACTACTATGAATCCAGAGAATAGGATTTTAAAGAGAATAGAATTAGAAGATGCTATAGAAGCAGAAGAGATGTTTACTGTGCTAATGGGAAATAAAGTCGAGCCTCGAAAAGAGTTTATCTACAAGCACAGCTTAGAAGTGAAAGAGCTGGATATTTAAAATAGTATATAGTGAAGAATAAGGAATTTAGAAGCCAGGAGCCAGAATTCAGGAATCAGAATCTGATATTATGGCGTGTTGAATCAATTAAATTGGAGAATGGTTAAATTATGAAAGAAGAAGATGTAGAGAATCTAAACCAGAAAAACGAGAAAGAAGAATCAGTCGTTAAGGGAAAAGATTTACTAGTCGATATAGGAGATGAAGTAAAAGAGGCTTATCTCAGCTATGCGATGAGCGTAATAGTGGGTCGAGCCTTACCCGATGTTAGGGATGGATTAAAACCAGTCCATCGCCGGGTATTGTATGCCATGGAAAAATTGGGTAATACTTCCGATAAGGCTTACAAAAAATCTGCTCGAATTGTAGGGGAAATAATTGGCAAATATCATCCTCACGGTGATGTGGCAGTATATGACACTATTGTGAGGATGGCTCAAGATTTTTCCTATCGTTATCCTTTAATAGATGGCCAAGGAAATTTTGGATCAGTCGATGGTGATTCTGCAGCTGCAATGCGCTACACTGAAGTTAGAATGTCCAAGATCGCCGAGGAATTGCTGGATGATATAGATAAAGAAACAGTTAATTTTGTCCCTAATTTTGATAGTTCTCTAGAAGAACCGGAGATATTACCCGCCAAAATTCCTCATCTTTTAATTAATGGTTCTTCTGGAATTGCAGTAGGAATGGCCACCAATATTCCTCCTCATAACCTGAGCGAAGTAATTGATGGTGCAGTTTTAATGATCGAAAACCCTGATGTTTCTTTATATAAATTAATGACTGTAATTAAAGGACCAGATTTCCCTACCGGAGGAATAATTTGCGGCCACGAAGGGATAAGAAAAGCCTTTGAAACCGGGAGGGGGAGTATAAAATTACAAGCTGTAGTATTTACTGAAGGCTTAGATGACGATAAAAAAGAAAAGAAAAACCCCCGCATAATTATAAAAGAACTTCCTTATCAAGTAAACAAAGCCTTGTTAGTAGAAGATATTGCCAGTCTAGTTCAGGAGAAAAAGATTGCTGATATTACTGACTTAAGAGATGAATCAGATAGAAATGGAATGCGGGTAGTTATAGAGCTAAAAAGAGGTTGCAATATTGATATAGTTTTAAATAATTTATATAAACATACTAAAATGAGAATCTCTTTTGGGATAAATAACTTAGCCATAGACCATGGTCGGCCCCGGCTTTTAAATCTAAAAGAGATGTTTAAATGTTTTTTAGAACACCGTAAAGAAGTAGTAGAAAAAAGGACTACATATGAATTAAAAAAAGCTAAAGAGAGAGCCCACATCTTGGAAGGCTTAAAAATTGCTTTATCTAATATTGATGAAGTGGTGCAAATTATTAAAAAATCCAAAAATGTTAGCTTAGCTCATGGTGCACTTAAAAGTAGATTTGGATTAAGCGATATTCAAGCTCAGTCAATTTTAGATATGAAACTACAGCGACTTACTTCTCTGGAAACCGAAAAGATTTTAGAGGAATATCTAGAGTTAATAAAAAGCATTGCCTATTTAGAAGATATATTACAAAATAAAAATAAGCTTATGATATTAATAAAAGAGGAGTTGTTAGACTTAAAAGAAAAATATGGCGACGAAAGAAGGACCATGATAATTGAAGATGAAGAAGAGCATGATATCGAAGATTTTATTGCTGAGGAAGATATTGTAATAACTTGCACCCAGGACGGATATTTAAAGCGCCTTCCTTTGAGTACCTATAGAATGCAGAGGAGGGGTGGCAAAGGAGTAATCGGAATGGGCACCAAGGCCGAAGATTTTGTAGAACAGGTTTTTGTTACCACCAACCTTCACGATATTTTATTTTTCACCAGTAAAGGTATAGTTTATAGAAGAAGAGCCTACCAAATTCCTGAGGGAGGGAGGACTTCCCGAGGAGTAGCCATAGTTAATTTATTGGGTATAGAGAAAGATGAACATATTACTACCCTTATTCCTATAGAGAGCAATGAATTGGCAGAAGAATCAAAAGAAAAAAGCAAAAAGTGTCTGTTTATGGCCACTAAAAAGGGGAAGATAAAAAAGGTCCCTCTTTCCTATTTTTCTAACTTAAGAAATGTAGGAATTATTGCCCTACGTCTTTTCCCCGAGGATGAATTGATTGGAGTAAGACTTGCCGGAGAGGGGAAAAAGATTATTTTAACTACTAAAAGAGGAAATTCTACTTGTTTTTCAGGGAACCAAATAAGGCCTTTAACCAGGGTCGCTTGCGGGTTAAAAGGGATTACTATTAATGAAAATGATTGCCTTCTGAATATAAGTTTAGTTGATCTGGAAACAGACGAAGATTTGTTAATAGTTACTGAAGGTGGATTTGCCAAAAGAACCTCCTTAAAGGAATTTAGGGAATTCAAGAAGAGGGGTGGCAAGGGAGTAAGGTCCATCAAACTAACCAAAAAAAGGGGTTTGATAGTAGCAGTTAAAGTAGCAAAAGAGGAAGATGAAATAGTCTTAATCAGCCAACAAGGAATTGTAATTCGGGTTCCGGTTAAAGAAATCCATAAAACAGGAAGATATACACAGGGAGTTAAGGTAATGAATCTTGCTCCAGAAGATAAGGTAGCCAGTGTTGCCCTGATATCCAGCGAAAGAGTTGTCCTGTCAGAATAAAAACTACTTCTAAAGGGTTGACACCAACAAATGCAAATAAAATTTTGACAAAATTGAGCTTGAGTGTTAAAATTATAAAAATTTAATAAGAGGCCGTTGATGGGAAGAGTAGGTTAAAGAATTTCTTACTCTAAGAAATTGTTTAACCCAAAACCACCCTGGAGGCTATAGACGAATCTCTAATTGTTTAAGAGAGTAAGTCTTTTGGGAGAAGACCCTTACAGCTTATAAGAGAGCTCTGAGAAAATTATAATTTCAGAGAAATAGAGTGGAACCGCGAAAATCTTTCGTCTTTACCGATAAGGCGAAAGATTTTTTAATATATACAAGTAAGAGGAGGCAAAAAAATATTATGGAGAAAAGAGAAATTAATATCGGGATATTAGGATTGGGCACAGTGGGCCAAGGTGTTATTAGGGTTTTACAGGAGAATCGAGAATTTATCGAACAAAAAATATATCCTAAAAAAATAATTCTGAAAAAAATAGCGGATAAAGATAAAAGCAAGGTTCTTCCCGATAAAGGTCTTTATAAAATATTCACCGATTCTGCTGAAGAGGTAGTAAATAATCCGGAAATAAATATTATTGTGGAAACTATAGGTGGCTTTGAGCCAGCAAGGAGTTTAATTGCCCAAGCCCTCAAATCAGGAAAGCATGTGGTTACTGCCAACAAAGAAGTGATTACCCAGGCCGGCTACGAGATTTTAAGCTTAGCTCAAGAAAATAAGGTACACTTTCTTTTCGAATCAAGTGTAGCGAGTGGTATACCAATAATAGGAGTGTTTTCTCATTCCCTTACTTCCTATAAACCAAGAGAAATAATAGGGATTCTAAATGGCACCACCAATTATATCCTGACCCGGATGAGCGAAGAGGGTAGTGATTATGAGGAAGCTTTAAAAGAGGCTCAGGAGAAAGGATACGCTGAAGCCGATCCCAGCAAAGATATTGATGGGTTTGATACCTTTAATAAAATATTTATTCTCTCTGCAGTTGCCTTTAGAGCTAAGATTGATCCGCAGGATATCTATTATGAAGGGATAAGAAATATCTCTAAGATAGATATCGAATATGCTCGGGAATTAGGTTATACTATTAAGTTGTTAGCCCTGGCTAAAAATAAGGGAGAGGAATTGGATATCAGAGTTCATCCAGCACTGATACCCCAGAGGCGTACTTTAGCCAATGTTGGCGGGGCCTACAATGGTATTCTGGTTCGAGGAGATGGATTTGGAGACCTGATATTTTCTGGCCCGGGGGCAGGTGCTCTGCCGGCAGGTAGTATGATCGTTAGCGACATCATAGAGATAATAAGGAATTTTGATAGTTATAACAATAATTATAATTATTTTGAAGTAAAAAGAGTTAAGGCTTTTAAAGAGACTCACTCTCCTTATTATCTAAGGATAAGAGTAAAAGATCGGCCGGGAGTATTAGCCGAGATTGCGAGCTCTTTTGCCCAAAAAGAAGTTAGCTTTCTCTCAGTAATACAAAAAGGAGAAGCTGGCGAAGTGGTAGATATAGTTTTTTTAACTCATTTAGCTAAAGAGGGGAATGTTCAGGAGGCGCTTAAAAAAGTCGCTTGTTTAGATTGTGTAGTAAAGATATGTAATGCAATTAGGGTAGTGGATATTTAATTTAGGAGAAAATTTATGGTAAAAATTAGGATTCCAGCTTCTTCAGCCAATTTAGGTCCAGGGTTTGATTGTCTTGGACTGGCTTTAAAACTTTATTTATATCTGGAGATGGAAGAAATAGAAGAGGGTTTAATTATTGAAGGACAGGGAGAAGGCGCAGAAGAACTTGACCAGGGAGAAGATAATTTAATTTGGAAATCAGCTGGATTAGTTTTAAAAAAGGCAGGTGGGGATAAATCTAAAAAAGGATTAAAGATAAAGACTTTTAATCAAATTCCAGTTACCAGAGGGTTGGGTAGTAGCGCAGCCGCAATAATAGGAGGAATAATAGGAGCAGCCAGAATCTATAAGATTGAACTATCTTTTCAAGAGATGCTGGGATTAGCTCTTTCTTTAGAGGGACATCTGGATAATATTGTCCCTGCTTTAATGGGAGGGCTTACCTTAGCCTATAAAACAGAGCAAGAGGAGATAAAGTGGGCCAGGATAGAGACTCCGACTGATTTACGAGCTGTGTTAGCGATACCGGATTTTTCTTTAAGCACAGAAGAGATGAGAAGAGTGTTACCATCTAAGACCTCCCTTGCCGATGCGGTATTTAATATAAGCCGGTCTACCCTTCTGGTTAATGCGTTACAGAATTCAAATTGGGAAGTATTAGCAGAGGCTATGGAGGATAAACTACACCAGCCCTTTAGGGCTTCCTTTATACCAGGAATCGAAGAGATGTTTTCTCAAATAAAGAGAACAGGCTTAGCAGGAGTAGCCCTAAGCGGTTCAGGACCTTCTATAGTTTCGTTAACTAAAAGGGGTTCAGAGGAATTAATAAGTAAAATAATGAAAAACGTTTTTTTTAAGGAAGGCATAAATTGTCGTATCTTAGTGTTAGAGACAGATTTAGAAGGAACAAAAATAGTATATAGTATGTAGTAGATAGTGAAGAGAAAGAGCGTAGAGCGGGTAGCGTATAGCGTATAGCGAAAAACGAAAAGCGCAAAGCGTAAAACCATAGCTCAAAATTTAAAATTAAGATAAAAATGATAATCGATTTGCTTTATCTAAATACTAACGACTGATTTAACCGTTAACTGGTAAACCATGGTAATTAAGAGGTGAATTTTTACTGATGAATGATATTATAGTGCAAAAATATGGGGGAAGCTCGGTAGCCAATATTGATAAAATTAAGAAAGTAGCTAAGAAGATAGTACAGAAAGCAAAAGAAGGAAAGAAAATAGTGATAGTAGTTTCAGCAATGGGGGACACTACCGATGAATTAATCAAGATGGCTCAAAAAATTGCCAGGTCTCCCAGTGAACGAGAATTAGATATGTTAATTTCTACTGGTGAACAGGTATCTATTGCCTTATTGGCTATGGCTATTCACGCATTGGGATGGAAGGCCATCTCTTTTACCGGGATGCAAGCAGGAATTATTACTAATGCAGTCCATACCAAGGCTAAAGTGACTACCATAAACCAGGAGAAGATTAAATCAGCTTTAGAGGAAGGTAAGATAGTTATTGTGGCCGGCTTTCAAGGGATTGATGCTAATGGAGACATCACTACCCTGGGAAGAGGAGGTTCAGATACTACTGCTATTGCCTTAGCTGCCCAGCTGGGAGCAAGTAGGTGTGAAATATATACCGATGTCGGTGGGGTTTACACTGCTGATCCACGGATTATCCCTTCGGCACGTCGAATTGCTAACATCTCTTATGATGAAATGGCCGAGATGGCCAGTTTAGGGGCTAAAGTGATGCACTATAGAGCTATAGACTTAGCCAGGAATTATAAAGTAAAGATTATAGTAAAATCATCTTTTACCCCGGGAGAAGGGACGGTTATAAAGGAGGCAGATACAATGTTAGAAAAATTTGTGGTAAGGGGAGTAACCCAGGAGACTAATGTAGGGAAAATTGTAATTCAGGAAGTTCCTGATGTTCCCGGGATAGCTTATAAATTATTCAAAGCCTTGGCTGAAGAAGAAATAATTGTAGATATGATTATCCAAAGTTCTCAACATAATAAGATTAATGATATAGCCTTTACTGTGGCTTTAAATGATTTTGATAAAGCTATTCAAATTACTAAACAGGTAGCAGAGAAAATTGGAGCTAAAGGAATAATATCAGAATCTGATGTAGCAAAAGTATCCATTGTTGGAGCAGGTATTACTAGTGACCCGGCTATAGCTGCTAGTATGTTTGGGGCATTAGCTAAAGAAGGGATAAATATAGATATGATTAGCACCTCTGGCCTAAGAATATCCTGCCTGATTAATTCTAACCGTATAGAAGATGCGGTTAGGGCAATTCATAAAGAATTTAATTTAGATAAAGTGGGTGAAGAAAAATGAAAAAATTTAATGTGGCGATAGTAGGGGCAACCGGTGCAGTAGGTGAAGAGATGAGGCTGATTTTAGAAGAGAGAAAATTCCCAGTTAAAAAGCTAAGTCTTTTAGCTTCTGGCCGATCAGCTGGGAGAATTTATAATTTTAGGGGAGAAAAGATAGAGGTTCAAGAATTAAAAGAAGATTCTTTTAAACATATTGATATCGCCCTTTTTTCCGCAGGTGATGAGGTGAGTGAACATTTTGCTCCTCTGGCGGTCCAGCAGGGGACGATAGTAGTGGATAATTGTAAGTATTTCCGTATGTACCCCGAAATACCTCTGGTAGTACCGGAAGTAAATCCCGATGATTTAAAATGGCATAAAGGTCTTATTGCTAACCCTAACTGTTCTGTTATCCAGATGGTAGTTGCTTTAAAACCCATTTATGATGAGGTAGGGATAGAAAGGGTTGTGGTGGCTACTTACCAGAGCGTTTCTGGAACCGGGAGAGAGGCTATGGAAGAATTAAAGATGCAAAGTGAATCTATCGCCAAAGGAGAGGAAGTTAAGATTAAAATCTATCCTTATCAAATTGCTTATAATCTTCTGCCTCATATTGGGTCTTTTGAAGAAAATGGCTATACCTCTGAAGAGATGAAGATGTTAAATGAAACTAGAAAAATAATGGGTGATGATAAGATACGAGTTGTTGCCACTACGGTGAGAGTTCCCGTCTACCGAGCCCATTCGGAAGTAGTTCATATAGAGACTAAAAAGAAAATTTCTGTGCAGAGAACTCAAGAAATATTGAGTGCATTCACTGGGATTAAAGTAATTGATAATCCGGAAAAATTAGAATACCCTCTGCCTTTATTTGCCGAAGGGAAGGATGAAGTCTTTGTAGGAAGAATCAGAGAAGATATCTCTACCGAAAATGGTCTAGTAATGTGGGTAGTATCCGATAACCTACGAAAAGGAGCGGCCTTAAACGCAGTACAGATTGCCGAGCAGATAATAGAAAAGGAACTATTTTTATAGGTTTTAGTATAAATATTAATTAGGACAGGCGTCTCGCCTCTCTACTATTTTCTATACATTTAAAAAGGGGACAGTCTTCTTTTGTCCTCCCACGTTTAATGCCAGACAAAAAGTAAAGCCTGAACTTCCCATCTGAAAAATCAAGATAATTTTAAACTTTTTTATGCAACTTTCCTTAACTCTTTCCTAACCATATAATCTCTATCTTCAGTTAACATTTTATAAATTACTTTCTAAAATTTTACACTATCATATTAAGAAAAGATGGCAAAATATTTTTATAAAAAAAGAGGATTTCCATATTTTTTGTAGTATTACATAATAGTGAATGTAATTAGAAGTTTAGAAAGAATAATAGAGGAAAGTTAGAAGTGGAAGGAAATATACCAGATAAATTAGAATTGTATTTAAAAGATTTAGAGGGACGCTATAAATATTATTATGATGTGGAAAGGAATAAAGAAATATCTGGTATAAAAATTGATATATTTGCCCAATCTATTACTAAACATTATCGCAATATCTTAATCAAAAAGATAAGATTAGATCAATTCTATACTAAAGAATATGCTATAGTAAAAACACTAAAAGGATTTGGAGATAAAAGAGAAGTGGAAGAATTTTCTCAATTTTTAGTATCTTCCATTAAGGAGCTGATTACTCCTTCGGTAGATACTATGTGTACTATTATAAATGGAGTATTGATTTCCACTTCTAGTTTTTCTGAAGAGGCCATTAAATTTGGAGAAAAGTTTAAATTTTCTAAATCATTTCTACTTGGTATAAAAGGATGGTGTGATATAAGACTGATTCTGGTTGACTGGAAAGTACAAAAGTTATTTTCTAACCAGAAGGGGAAAGAAGTAATTTGTGCTTATAAAATTAAATCTTCTTTAGGGGGTGATAGGATTAAAGAATAATTCTATAAAGTTTTTTAAAAGAAATAAGTTGCTGGGACAAAAAGAAAAAGAATTTTTTTGTAGTTATTAAAAGTATATTTATTAAAAATTAAATGGAGGTTATTATAAATGAATCTTTTAATTTTAGTTTTAATAGCCATTATTGCTTTTGCAATTGCTCTTAAAGTTTTCGGAGGTTATTTAGGCAAGCTTGTGGGATTAGACAATAATATTAAAACACCAGCTCATACTATGAGCGATGGAGTTGATTATGTTCCTACAAAAGCGCCGGTTCTAATGGGACACCATTTTGCTTCTATTGCTGGGGGTGGGCCTATCTTAGGTCCGATTCAGGCTTCTGTCTTTGGATGGATTCCTTGTTTTTTATGGATTGTTTTGGGGAGTATATTTATTGGTGGAGTCCATGATTTTATGTCTCTTATTTCTTCAGTAAGACATAAAGGTAAAACAGTGGGAGAGGTAATCGGGGATAATGTTGGTAAAAAAGCGAAAATATTATTTCTACTCTTTGCTTGGTTAGCTCTGGTTTTAGTAGTGGCTGTTTTTACTATCTTAGTTGCCAATACCTTTGCAGCCAATCCTTCTGTAGCCACCGCATCAATTCTATTTATGATAATTGCTGTAGGAATGGGTTTTGCCCTTTATCGTAAAGGTGTATCTCTTAGTATGGTATCTATAATTGGAGTAATTTTATTATTTATATCCATCTGGATCGGTTTAAGAGCGCCATTTGCATTAAGTGCTAAAACTTGGATTTACTTCTTACTATTGTACTGCTTTTTTGCTTCAGCCTTACCAGTATGGACTTTACTACAACCTCGAGATTATTTATGCTCATTCTTGCTTTATACTGCCTTAGGTGGAGCAGTAATAGGAATATTCATTGGGCATCCAAGTCTTCAGCTTCCTGCTTTTACTGCTTTTAAACAACCGGTAGGTTATCTGTTCCCCATGCTTTTTGTACTCATTGCCTGTGGAGCAATTTCTGGTTTCCATTCTCTTTGTGCTTCCGGAACAACCTCCAAACAGCTAAATAAGGAAACAGATGCTAAAGTAATAGGTTATGGGGCTATGTTGTTGGAAGGTGTATTAGCAGTTATCGCTTTAGGTACTGCAGCTATGTTAACCAAAGCAGGATTGGCCGACGGATTAGCCAATTGGGGTGGACCGGTTGGCGTTTTTGCCCATGGCATGGCAAACTTTTTAGCTAATTTAGGCATAGCAGAAAAGACCGGAATAGTCTTTGGTGCCTTAACTGTTTCTGCTTTCTTACTTACCTCATTAGATACTGCTGCCAGATTAGGGAGATATGCTTTAGAGGAGCTAACTGCTGGATGGGCACCAGCGATTTCTAATAGATATGTCGCTACTATTGTTACTGTTATATTTGGTGGAGCGCTTGCTTTAAGTGGTACCTGGAGTGCTATCTGGCCGATATTCGGAGCATCAAACCAACTTTTAGCAGGCTTAGCCTTATTAGGAGCTACTGCCTGGTTAGCACATTTAGGCAAGAAATATACTGTCACTCTTTATCCTATGATTTTTATGGTAATTGTCACGGTTGTTGCTCTTATTACTATGGTGTTCCAGAACTTTGCTAAAGCAAACTATCTCTTGGGAGGGATGTCGTTAGTTCTACTGGTATTGGCCGGATTTGTTATTAATGAAGGGATGCAAGCAATCAATAAATTTAAAACAAAAGCAGCAACGGAGAAATTATAAATTGTAACAATTGATTAAAAATTTTATAGAATTGTAGAGTCAAATAATTTATTTTATGTCCCAGTAACTTATTTAACAAATAAAATAATCAATAAGGCTAACATTTTTTTGGCTTGTTAGCCTTATTTTATTATCTTAAAAAAAATTAAAATAAATATTATCAAATTAAAGAAGGATTTTAAAATGTTTTATAGAATTGAAATATTACCTAGACCTAGTACTTTATTTTAACTTTATCAATTATAATATATTATTATAAAAGCTGGTTTGTCAGACCCGCTTAATCAGATAATAAAATAGGTGGATGAAGTTGGTAGAATGGCGATTAATAAAAGATAGTTATCATAACGGTTTTATAAATATGGCAGTTGATGAAGCAATAATGATAGCCCACAAGAATGGTCTTGTCCCTCCCACTATCAGATTTTATCAATGGTCTCCACCAGCGGTATCCTTAGGTTATTTTCAGGATCTAAAGAAAGAGATAAATGTAAAGGTTTGTCAGGATATAGGTATTGATATTGTTCGTCGACCAACTGGAGGGAAAGCGGTTTTACATGATCAAGAATTGACTTATAGTTTTATAATTAAAGAAAATGATCCTTTGGTTAATGATTCTATCTTAGAGACTTATAAGAAGATTAGCGGGGGAATGATTAGAGGTCTTTCTTATTTAGGAATAAAAGCAGAGTTAGTTCCTCTTAGGGGTAAATTAAAGAGCAATCTTTTGGTTAGATCAGATAAGGCCAGAATTCATCATTTAGATTTTAAGTCGATCTGTTTTTCCGTTCCCTCCCAATATGAAGTACAGGTTGAGGGCAAAAAGATTGTTGGTTCAGCTCAAGTGAGAAAAGGCGGAGTAGTTTTACAACATGGCTCTTTATTGATAAAATTAGAAAAAGATAAATTATTCTCGGTTTTTAACTTTCACTCTGTTCAAATAAGAAAAAAACTTAAATCAAAATTTAAAGCAACCAGTTTAGAAGAGATTTTAAAGAGAAAAATAGATTTTTCAGAATTATCTAATATTCTTCCTCGAGGTTTTGAAGAAGAATTTGGAGTAAGATTGGGAGAGAGTAAATTAACTGAACCGGAAGAAAAAATTTTCAAAGACCTTTTAGAGAATAAATACTTGACTTATGAGTGGAATTACAAACGGGGTCAGGCTTACACTTGACACTTTAAAACTTTGGACTTCAAATAAGTGTCAAGTGTAGGCCTGACCCCCAAAACCCAAAAAATAAAGGAGTAGGATAAATGATAAAACTTAAGAGTAGATTTATTGTAGTGGAAGGAGCCATAGGGGTAGGTAAAACTAGTTTAGTTTTATTGTTAAGTAAAAAATTTAATGCTAAATCTAATTTAGAAATAGTAGAAGAAAATCCATTTTTATCCAAATTTTATAATGATATTGAAAGATATGCCTTTCAAACTCAGATATTTTTTTTGTTGAACCGTTATAAGCAGCAATTAGAGTTAGTCCAACAAGATTTGTTTAATCAGTTAATCTTTTCTGACTATTTATTTGCTAAGGATAGAATATTTGCCCATCTTAATCTTTCTGGGAATGAACTATCTATGTATGAACATCTCTACGAAATTATGGTAGAAGATATTCCTCGACCCGATTTAATTATTTACTTACAAGCAAGCACTGAGCTATTGATGAAGAGGATAGCCTTAAGGGATCGTCCTTTTGAAAGGAAAATTTCTTATGAGTATATGAGAAGATTGAATTTAGCTTATCAAGAATTTTTTTCTTATCCCGATAATTATAAAAAAATAAAATTAATTAAAATTAATACTAATGATCTTGATTTTGTTAGTAAAAAGAAAGACCTTGAATACATTATTAGTCAAATCTATAAAGAGGATGATTTAAAATGAAAAAATTTATTATCGTATCAGGAAATATTGGTTGCGGTAAGTCAAGTTTAACTGACTTATTAAGTAAAAGATTAGGTTGGAAACCATATTATGAAGTAGTAGAGAACAACCCTTATTTAGAGGACTTCTATGGAGATATGAAGAAGTGGAGTTTTCATCTCCAAGTATTTTTTCTGTCTAAGAGATTTAATCATCATCAAGAGATATTAAAAAGTCCTACCTCTGTAGTCCAGGATAGAAGTATTTATGAGGATGTGGATATATTTGCAAAAAATTTAAATCTGCAGGGATTTATGGAAGATCGTGATTATGAGAATTATCGAGAACTATTTAATATAATGACTCAGTTTCTTTCCCCTCCTGATTTAATCGTCTATCTCCAGGCCTCAGTTCCTACCCTTCTGAAAAGAATTGCTCTACGGGGAAGAGATTATGAGAAAAGTATCTCTGAGGAATATTTAAAACAATTAAATGTTTTATATGAAGAATGGATAGAGAATTTTAATATTTGTCCTATCTTAAATGTGCCAGCTGATGACTTAGATTTTGTTAAAAGCCCTGAGCATTTAAAATTGATAACCAATAAGATATTGGATAAATTACAAGGGGTAGAAAAAGTAATTTTTGATTAAAAGTACAGGGGACGGTTCTCTGTACCAGAGTTGGAGGAAATATTTTGAGAGCAGCATTGATTTATAGTGGAGAAAGCAAAAAATTAGAATTGTTTGTAAAAAAATTATTTTCTGTTATCGAAAGAAAAGGAAATGAGCTAAAAGTAATTAAAGCAGAAAGAGGAGCGATGGCTTGTAACCTTTTACCTTATGACCTTGTTTTTATAGGTTGCTCGGTAATAAGTTTTTTTAAAGGGGAGTTGCCTTCTGAATTAATCGATTATATCAAAAAGTGTGTAGGATTAGAAAAGAAAAAGACTATTGCCTTTATCATTCCCAGTTTAATAGGCAATGATAAGACTTTAAAGAATTTGATGGCCTTATTAGAGAGCAAGGGTTCTTTTGTAATTGATTTTAAGCAAATTAAGGATATAGATAAAGACAGTGAGCTATTAGCCTCTCGTTTAACATGACAGGGGATGATCCTTTGTCACGGTTTTAAGGATTTATAAGATAATGACCAAGGAGATATTAAAATATTTAAAAGAACAGGAGTATATTTCTGGGGAAGTTCTAGCGAAGAAATTTGGTGTCTCTCGGGTGGCAATATGGAAAAAGATACAAAGACTAAAGAATACGGGATATAAAATAATTGCTGATCAAAATTTAGGTTATTGTTTGATTTCCCGTCCTGACTTATTACTTCCTCAAGAAATTAAAAATGGCTTATCCACGGTTTATATTGGCCAAAAAATCTTTTATTTCCCCGAATTAGAATCTACCAATATAATCGCAAAAGTGAAAGCCTCACCTAGAGTAGAGGGAATAAACGAAGGTACTATAATTATTGCCGAGAGACAGAGTGCCGGGAAGGGGCGGTTGGGACGAAGATGGTTTTCACCCCTAGGAGGCATCTGGCTTTCCATAATATTATATCCTCAACTTTCTCCTTCTTATATTCCTCGAATAACTTTGATGGCCGCAGTGGCAATAGTGAAGGCTATGGAGAGATGCGCTCAGATTAAGGCTCAGATAAAATGGCCTAATGATATATTAATAAATGGGAAAAAAGTTGGTGGAATATTAACTGAGATGAGTGCAGAATTAGATATGATAAATTGGGTAGTAGTAGGAATAGGTATAAATGTGAATGTAGATCATCGGGAGTTTCCTGAAGATATTCAGGAGAAGATAATTTCTTT
>Ga0315279_10004696_pt1 | contig 18207 bp, 11 predicted proteins | sample YL17G06_20_MG_FD_203694 | JGI IMG/M metagenome (GOLD analysis project Ga0315279, IMG submission 203694) | Sediment microbial communities from Yellowstone Lake, YNP, Wyoming, USA - YL17G06_20 | ecosystem: Environmental > Aquatic > Freshwater > Lake > Sediment | place: USA: Wyoming | collected... | reverse complement strand
GTAGTGATGCCGAAAATGTGAGTGCTGAGCAAAAAGCCTCAGATACAGCATACCCATCTCAGGAAAATCGATCGATCTCTCTTATCTTCTGTCAGACACAGACACACACACCGATAGACACCCTCACATGTGCAAATGGGTCACCCATGGAGTCTCATATAGCCAAGCCTACAGAAAATCAGTCATGGATCTGAACTGCAAACCGCATTTTCTAGCTCCTTGGAATGACGGAGAAATCTCTTCTCGATGTGTCAATATTCAGGCACAGTCCTTCTATAGTTCCCCCGATTATGCTTGCCTGTACGACGACACCATTAACGAAGAGAGCGGTCTGACTGATCTTGTAGTTTTGTCCCTTTCTCCAAATGTCAGCGTGTAGCTCGATTGGGCTTCTGCGAGCGTTGATGTCAAGCGAGATGTCACCGATTCTTCTTCGGATTCTAAGAGTCTGAAATCCAGCTTCCAAATCCCAAGGCAGAGGATCACCAGTAATCCATTCGTTATTCTCAATCTCCGCAACAAGATTGTCATTCTTGTCATAAAGTCTGACGGAGAGCTGAAGCCCATAATTCTCGTCGAGTCGGAGAGAAACCAGAGCCTCTTGGTCTACGCAGATAATTCTGCCTTCACCAACAAATATCGTTGATCCCATTACAATGTGCGGTTTCTCTTGATTGATCTTCAGCTTTCCATGGACAAAGCCTCTTCGTAAGTTGTCAGGTTTGTCTTTCCAGAGTCTCTGTTCTTCTTCGTTCATCGCTCCAACGGTTGCCTCATGATGGTGATTTGGACAAAGGAGCATTATTTCATTTGGATTTCTCGAGTTCTTCACGATATGATGATATTCATAGATAGGCAGACCGCATCTGCAACAACCGAATCCAGCTTGTTGTCGTACTACTCTCCTAACTGGTTCTGGAATCGATACCATCACTTCACCTACCCTTGACTCTGCCTTCATTTGACCCGATAGGCGTGAATCGCCCAATTCATATCAATATCGGAAATCTGGGTTTCTCAGTATGACTCTACTGGTGCCTTCCAACTGGATCGGTCTTTTTGTTCCTATACTCCTATAGCCATTGATAAGTGCGTTGGTGTTGTTGAGATGCACTCCTGTTTCCCCGCCGATTACCGTAAGGTCTCTTATCACAAGTGGCATTTCGTCATTAAGGTTTCTAGGTTTAAACTTTGGTTGCTTCATCTAGGCGACTCATCTTTCAATAGATGATTCCTATAATGCACTTCTTTTCCTCGCCTATTAGACGTTCCGTTGACGACGACGTTCAGCCAGCAATACCCCAATGAATCCGTAAACATGCACTATAGAAAGAGCTGAGCCTGCGCGTGGTCCACAGATATTCTTGAGATCCTACCTCATGAGATCAAAAGTGAAAAACTAAGCCCGTAGCCTAAGGTTTCCTGACGAACCAGCCCGTCTTAAGGTCTCGGTATCGGTTCTGAGAGATCCCTCTCACCTTGATAACTTCATGCCTCGATCGATCGTATTCTTTTGCCTATGGGAAAGGGACTTATTAGAACATCTGTACTAACGTTTGGAATTATAAGCCACAATACCGAGAATACACTGGACAAGCGGGTTACTCCTTGAGCGCTGGAAACGAAACCGAACTCGAGTATGCTCTTCGCGGAAAAGACTGGAAAGTCTACTGGCTTCTCCTGAAAAGCGGATGCCCACTCAGCGCCCGCGAAGTCCAAAAGGCCCTGCACTTCAGCAGTCCAAGCGTCGCACAACATCACCTCGAGCAGCTGCGCGGAATAGGCTTGGTTCAGAAGAACGAAGTAGGCGGACAGTATTCTTTGGTCAGCGAAGTCAAGATCGGTGTGCTCCGCCACTTTGTAAAGCTTGGACGGCTTCTGTTTCCGAGATATTTCTTTTACGCGGTCTTCTCCACAACATTCTATCTAACCTATCTTCTGTTGCTTATGCAGGGTTTCACCCGCGAAAACCTGTTCATCACCCTCTTCGGAGCCATCGTCTCCATTATATTCTGGTACGAAGCAGCCCGCGTATGGGCATTGCGACCGTACTAACTTCTAGAACGAGCGTGTACCAACGCTTAGCATAAAATAACATCAGGACATCTTCACTAGACAGAGGAACCAAACCAATGGAAAGCAAAATCAAAAAGAAAGCAGCAGTCTATGGCATCGCTGCAATCCTCATAGCCACAGTCTTCGCCACCATGATCCTCGACTTCCAAATCGACCTTCCAGTCTTTCCAACAGCAGCACCACCAAAACCTGCCACAACAACGGCATTCCTCTCAAAATTCACTTCAGCCGAACAACTCAGGAACTTCCTAAGCAGCAACTCAGGAACCCAAGGGCCATTCATGCTCTATGGAGCATGGGATGTGAAGATGTCTAGCTTGGGGCTTGTTCCTAGAGCCCTTTCAGACGCAAACGCAGGAAAGCCAACCTATGAACGTTCAACCACGAACACTCAGGTTGAAGGAGTTGACGAAACAGACACCGTAAAATCCGACGACCACGGGTACATGTATGTTCTATCTGGCAACGTTCTAACAATCCTGAAAGCCTACCCACCAGAAACCGCAACAGTACTCAGCAAAATAGCGCTTGACGGTATCTACCCTCAAGGAATCTTTGTGAACGAAGATAGACTGGCAATACTGGGAATCGAATATGACCAGCCACTATACTATGCACATTACTACCCAATCTATCGTACGGAAACCAAAACCTTCGTGAGAATCTATGACATTCATGATAGGTCAGCCCCAGTTCTCTTGCGTGACCTCAAGCTAACAGGAAGCTATCTCACCTCACGGATGATAGGTCATTACATATACTTCGTCGTATTCCAACCCGCGTACGTGATCAATGAAACCATTAACCTCCCTATGATCTACTCAAACGGACAAACGGCAGAAGTGCCGGCGACGGAGGTACGCTACTTCAATGGCTCTGAAAGCTACTACCAATTCACAACATTCACAGCTCTGAATATCCAAGACAGCACAGAAACACCGACCTATTTGACTATCATGCTAGGTAGCGCAAGCGACATGTACGTCTCGCTACAAAACATCTACGTAACCTTCAACGAATTCGACGGCAACAGCACAATCTACCGTGTGCGCATGCAAGCCAATAACCTAACCTGCGAAGCCAAGGGCAAAGTGTTCGGAAACGCCATCAACCAGTTCTCGATGGATGAGTGCCGCGACTATTTCAGAATTGCTACTGCAGGCTGGAGGAATGGCACTCAACAAAACAATGTGTACATATTAGACATGAATCTAACAGTGATCGGAAAACTGGAAAACCTTGCTTCCGGAGAATTCTTCCACTCTGCAAGATTCATGGGCAACAGATGCTACATAGTAACCTTCAAGAAAACAGATCCACTGTTCACGATCGACTTGAGCAACGCAACACACCCTAGAGTTCTGGGCGAACTGAAAATACCAGGATACTCAGACTATCTGCACCCATACGACGAAACCCACCTAATCGGCGTAGGCAAAGAAACAGTAGAAGCCGAACAAGGAGACTTCGCATGGTACCAAGGAATAAAGATATCTCTATTTGACGTAACCAACATCACGGAACCATCACAAATGTACGTCTATATCATCGGTGAAAGAGGATCTCAGTCTACGGTTCTGGACGAAGAAGGACACAAAGCCTTCCTCTTCGACAAAACAAAGAACCTGCTTGTCATACCGGCATTGGAAGCGAAAATAGACAGAAGCCAATATCCTGGCGAAGTCCCACCGTACGCCTATGGACAACCAGTCTACCAAGGCGCCTACGTATTCGACATATCCTTGGATCATGGCTTCGTGTTGAGGGGTCGCATCACCCATGTGGACTATGAAACAGACTTAGGGAACGAAATCTATTGGGTCAAGAGATCGCTCTACATGGAAGAAGTGCTCTACACAGTCTCTGACAAGAAAGTGAAAATGAACAACCTCGAAGACCTGGAATCTAGAGGAGAAATCCCACTGTCTTAAACCCTCCACTCTTTTTTCTGTTCTAGAGCCTTTCCCGTACACGCCTTCGATCGCAACAGTCATTTTCGCGAAAACACCCTTGTGCCTTACCTGCTTGGGCAAAACGAAGAATCCTCCAGCCTTCACAATCTCCTCTTCTCCATTCTCGAACGTAGACTAAATCTCTCCCTTGAACACAAGCATAAAACGTCTCTCTCTAGCGAGTTATCATGCATGTCTTCATGAAGCGGCCTGATGGTTTTCCCGCAGCAACGTAGATCTTGAAGCTATCAGCCTCAGCAATTCCTACAAACTCGTCAGCGTTTTCAGTTCCTGCCAGTTTCTCTTCGGCCAATCTTTTCGCTTCTAAGACAAGCTTGTCCAGTTTGCTTTTTTCAGCAATAGCTTCACCGTCTAGTCTGAATGCAGGTGTTCCCGCAGCGCCCCACCCCCAACATCGAGATTGTCGCCTGCATTGTTATGAAAGCGTATTTGATTCTAGACTTGTGAAGGCTTCAGTTATGAGCGAGAGTGTAGGTTGCAGATCAAACGTCAACGGAAATGAAGGGTGATATGGAAAGTACTGGTATTGGAGTTGTGGCAAGGAAAGAAAGAATGCCACTTGTCCGGAGTTCCTTCTTCGGTGATCTTGTGCGTTGTTTCCAGTCCAAAACTGGAAAACTGTTCTTGTGAATGCCTTGATTTATTTGTGTGCATGATCGCAAGTGCAATGTCCAATTCGGAGCATTTATGCGATTGGTGGTTTGAGAGGCAGGGCTTTTTCTTTCTTCTTTACATGTCTCATCAGGTATTTGACAGTTTCAACAATGAACAACATACCGAAGCCGACGCTAAGCACAAGAGCCCAATCATTCATGTGTAACGGTACGACGCCTAAAACATTGTTCAGGAATGGGACGTAAAGCGCCAGAAGCTGCTGGATAAGGCCCAAGGCAACAGTAGCAAAGAGCGGCTTGTTCGTGAAGAAATTGCCCGACTTGAAGAGTGAATGCCTAAGATTGCGGTAAGCAAATATGTAAATCAGTTCCTGCACGGCCAAAACCGTGAACACTATGGTTCTACCTGATTCTATGTCGCCGTAGATCTGCCAGAATGACCAAAAGAGGATCAAGGATGATACAGCTGAAATTATGCTGATCGCCAGAATCAATGTCTTTCCCCATGAATCCAGAATGCTCTCTTTCAGGCTCTTGGGTTTCTCATCCATTATTCCTTTTTCGCCTCTTTCAAAACCAAGAACGATGTCTGAGGGGCCGTCGCATATTAGGTGAATCCAAAGGATTTGTGGGACAGTCAGCGGTTTTGGCCAACCCAGAACCATAGCCCCAAAGATCGTGAGGATTTCAGCGAAGGAGTTTGAAAGAACATAGGCCACGACTTTCTTTATGTTGTCAAAGATTACCCTTCCTTCCTCAATGGTATCCACCAGTGTTTTGAAGTTGTTGTCAAGGAGTATTAGACTGGCTGTTTCCTGCGCTACATCCGTGGCGTTCCCGACTGAAACACCAATGTTCGCTTTCTTGAGGGCAGGCGCATCGTTGACGCCGTCTCCAATCATTGCGGTTACTTCGCCACATTTCTGGAGCGCGTTGACTATTTTCAGTTTGTGATGCGGCGCAACGCGACAAAATAGTACGACCTTGTTGACCACTTTCGCCAGATCTGACTCAGTCATCACTTCAAGATCCTTGCCCTCTAGAATCTGGTCTGGACCAACAGACAAGCCGATTGTAGCAGCCACCTTTTGCGCTGTTCCCCGGTAGTCCCCTGTTACTATTTTCACTTTGATGCCTGCTTTGCGGCAGAGGGTGACAGCGTCTTTGACGCTTGGTCTTACAGGGTCTGCCATTCCAACCAGACCGAGCCATTCGAAATCCTTCAGCTCTCTAGTGTTTCCTTTTTGTTTGTAGGCCAGCGCGAGAACCTTTAGACCGGAGTCTGCCCATTCCGTGAATTCCTTGACTGCTTTCTCTTTTTCTTTTGGCGCCAGTGAGCAATACTCCAAAACCACTTCAGGTGCTCCTTTGAGCAGAGCAATCTCGGTTCCTTCTATGATGGTGACGGTTAGCATGTACTTGTTTTCACTTGTGAAGGGCACTTCGTGAATGCGCTCACATTTCTCAGAAAGTGACTTGGGGTCTACACCTGTGGTTTTCACCTTATTCCAGAGTGTGACTTCAAGAGAATCAGCAAGGTTGTTGCATAACGCCATAGCATTGACTGCCATCTTCTCCGAGCGAAAATCCGTGTGGACGACCTGCATATTTCCTTCAGTTAATGTTCCTGTCTTGTCAGTACAGATGGTAGTCACTGAACCTAGAGTTTCAACAGCCAAGAGCCTCTTCACAAGACCTCTTCGCCGCAGGATAGCACGCATTCCGATGACAAGTATCATGGTGACGGCAATCGGGAGGCCCTCGGGTATGGCAGCAATCGCCAGAACAACCGCTATTTCTATCATCTCCAGGAGTCCAACTCCAGAGAGTAGACCAATGCCAAGGATCAGAGCACTCATAACGACTACGATGTAAGTTAGCGAGCGACCAAAACCCTCAAGCCTCACCTGCAGAGGAGTGGGCTCTTCTTTCATCTCAGCAAGAGAACCTGCAATCTTACCTAATTCGGTCAATGCTCCGGTTGAAGTGATTCTCATTAAACCTCTGCCGGTAAGAGCAGTCGTTCCCCTGTAGACAGTGTCGCCGACATCCTTGGCTACTGACTCGCTTTCTCCAGTCAGAATCGCTTCATTTACATGCAGGTTCACGGCTTGAATCAATCTGCCGTCTGCTGCAATTTTGTCGCCGTCGTTTATTGCCACTATGTCGTCAGGTACTATTTCGGAGACGTCTATCTCGATCATCTGGCCGTCTCTGACTACTTTTGCTGTGGGTTTTATCAGGCGTCTAAGAGCGACTACGGCTTTCTCGGCTCTGTATTCTTGGAAGAAACCAACCACAGTGTCCAGGAGAATCACGATACCTATTATCAATGCGTCATTGTACGCGGCCATTATGACTGAGATGAGGGCCGCGATCGTGATTATGTATACGAGCGGGTTCCTGAATTGAGACAAGTAAATGGCAAGTGCAGTTCGTCCTTTTTTCTCCGGAAGCTTATTCAAACCGAAACTTCTTTTTCGCTCCAACGCTTGGGAGCTTGTCAATCCGTTCTTTTGCAGGTTTTCATCAGCGTCCGAATCTTGCAAGAGTCTACATCTTTCCTCCGACATTCAAGAATCTCAAGTCAGATTGCGCTTCCCCGAGCACGTTAGGGTGAGATTTCTTTTCTCGGTTGCTTATAGGCATTGCTTCTAGGACATCGGACATTTGAGCGGACGGAATATTCCTATGTTATTGCCCTGTTTGGGCTGTTCGTGCTGGTTGAGCCCGGTCCGAAATAGGTTTAAACCTTAAAAGGACCGTTGATGTTTTAGTTTTGAAAACGGAAGCAACTTGGAGTTGACGTTTGTGTCCCTTGTGCCCATACAGGAAATCATAGAAGGAAAGCATGAAGGCAAAAGTGTGGCTGTCAGAGGTTGGGTTTACCGCAAGAGAGAAAGCAAGAACACTGTCTTCATTGTCTTGCGCGACTCAACCGGCATAATTCAGTGTACCGTCAAGAAGGAAAGTCTAGCATGGAATGAGGCGGAAAAACTGACTATTGAGTCGTCGCTAACCCTTGAGGGCATTGTGAAGAAGGATGAGCGTGCGCCAGGGGGGTATGAAGTCGCTGTGGAAAAGGTATTGATCGTTGGGTTGGCTGAGCTCTTTCCAATAGCCAAGGACAAAAGCGAGGAGTTTCTGCGTGATACCCGTCACCTGTGGCTTCGCAGTCGCAGGATGAGTTTGGTAATGAAGGTTCGCGCCCAAGTGCTAGAGTTTGCACGTGAGTTTTTCAAGAGCCAAAGGTTCACAGAGGTTTCTCCGCCTATGTTCATTTCAGCCGCGGTTGAAGGCGGTTCGACACTTTTCGGCTTGAAGTACTTTGACCAAAATTTGTATTTGACACAGAGTTCTCAGCTCTACCTTGAGGTTCTGATTTATTCCTTGGAAAAAGTCTACTGTATTGCGCCTTCGTTCAGGGCTGAGAAAAGCAGAACGATCAGACATCTGACCGAGTATTGGCACATCGAAGGCGAATGGCCTTTTGCAGACATGCATGACCTGATGCAGTTCGAAGAGCAGCTTTTGGCTCACATCTGCAAGAGAACAGCCCTAGAATGCAGGAAAGAGTTTGAAGAGTTGGGTGCAGACATAAAAAAAGTGGCTTCTGTCAACCCGCCCTTTCCGAAAATAACCTACACTGAAGCAGTCGAGAAGCTGAAAGCCAAGAGCTTCAACACGAGATGGGGTGAGGACTTTGGCTACGAGGAAGAAAAGGTTCTAGCAGAGGAGTTCGGACAGCCATTCTTCATCTATGACTACCCGACCGCGATCAAAGCGTTCTACTGCAAGACGTATCGTGACCATCCCGAGATTGCAATGTCAGCTGACATGCTGGTTCCCAGAATAGGAGAGATATCAACAGGTGGCGCAAGAGAGGACGAGAAGGAAAAGCTGATCGAAAGGATCAAAGAAATGGGTATGAGTGAGAAAGACTATGAGTGGTACCTCGACCTTCGGCGTTATGGTACGGTTCCGCACGTAGGGTTCGGCATGGGTTTGGAGAGACTGTTAACGTGGATGCTTGACTTAGAGAACATAATAGACTCCATACCGTTCCCGAGAACGACGAGAAGATTCTACCCCTAAATGGGCCAATTGCAGGCTTGAGCGGACGTCAAAACTATCGACTATTGCGGAAATACTGGATAATGTAAAAGGGGATGAAAAGAAGTGTTGCTACTACTTCTTTTCCAGCTGTCTTCTCAGTTCTTCGTAAGTTGACTTGATGTCTTCGACTGAAGCCTCATCTTCCAATGTCGTTGTGTCGCCTAAAGCTGCACCTGCAAGCACTGCTTTCAGGAGTCTTCGCATGATTTTCCCACTGCGAGTCTTTGGCAGTTTATTGACGATGACTATTGCGTCTGGCGTGGCTATCGGACCGATGGTTGATCTGATGTGTTGCACGAGCTGTGCACGCAACTCGTCAGACGGGGTGAAACCGCTTCTCAATGTCACGAAGGCTACTGGCACTTCGCCTTTCACAGCGTCCTCTTTGCCCATGACCGCGGCTTCAGAAACCGAAGGATGAGAAACCAGCGCGCTCTCAAGCTCAACCGTGCCGATTCTATGTCCAGCCACTTTTAGCACTTCATCTGCTCTTCCAAGCAACCAGAAATATCCATCAGGATCTCTGACTGCATAATCGCCTGTGTAGTATATGTTTGGCCATCTCCCAAAGTAGGTCTGCTTGTACCTATCTGCATCTCTCCACAGGCTTTCAAGCATTCCTGGCCAAGGAGTCTTGATTACTAGAAAACCCTTGGTTCCTGCCTGCGTGGGCTGTCCCTTCTCGTCCCATACTTCTGCAAGTATGCTTGGTAATGGGTTTGTTGCTGATCCTGGTTTGAGTGGAACAAGCTCCAAGCCCGACAGAGGCGCGATCATGAATCCGCCGGTTTCTGTCTGCCACCAAGTGTCAATGATTGCAAGCTTTTCTCTGCCGATGACGCGGTAGTACCACCGCCATGCTGCTGGGTTTATCGGCTCTCCAACTGTTCCCAAGAGCCTCAGAGTGTTTATGTCGTGCTTCTTCACCCATTCTTCGCCGAATTTCATGAACATCCTAATTGCAGTCGGCGTGGTGTAAAGTATTGTGACTCCGTGTCTTTCGATCATTTCCCACCAGCGGTCTTGAGCTGGATAGTCCGGTGTGCCTTCGAAGATGAATGAGGTTATTCCTAACGCTAACGGCGCGTAGACATTATATGTATGTCCTGTGATCCAGCCGATGTCGGCTGTGCACCACCAAATGTCCTTCTCATCCGGATTGAAACCCCACTTGAGTGTCCAGTAGCCCCAAACTAGGTAGCCGCCTATACCGTGTTGAACTCCTTTGGGTTTTCCAGTGGTGCCTGAAGTATAGAGTATGAACAGCGGTTCGGTTGCTTCCATCGGTTCAGGCGCAACGTAAGCGTTCGGCTCAACCTTAGCCATCAAATCCTGATAGAAATGGTCTCTTCCTTCTTTCATCTGAACCTGTTGTCCAGTTCTCTTGACAACGACAATTTTCTCAATGCTTGGAGTGTTTGCTGTGGCCCGATCTGTCGTGTCCTTCAGGGTAACGGTTTTTCCGCGTCTGTAGGCTCCGTCTGCGGTTACGAGGATTTTTGCTTGGCAGTCGTTTATTCTGTCTGCTAGTGCTTCGGCACTGAACCCTGAGAAAACCACAGTGTGAACTCCGCCAAGGCGTGCTGTTGCAAGCAGTGTTATTGGCAGTTCTGGAATCATTGGCAGATAAACAGCCACTCGGTCTCCCTTCTTGAGGCCGAAGTCTTTGAAGATCTTCGCAAGCTTGTTAACTTCTCTGTAAAGCTGGTAGTATGTGTAGGTTCTGACTTCGCCGGGCAGTTCGCCTTCCCAAATGTATGCAAGCTGATTCTTCTTAGGAGTCTTCAAGTGCCTGTCAAGCGCGTTATAGCAGATGTTCAGAAGCCCACCCGGGAACCACTTGTAGAATGGCGGGTTCGAGTCGTCGAGCACCTTATCCCAAGTCTTGAACCAATCAATGGCCTTTGCTTTTTCAGCCCAGAACTCTTGCGGGTTCTTGATGGACTTTTCCCATTCCTCCTTCAGAGCTTTTCCAGGTAACACTCTTTCATTAAATGGTAAGCTAGTCTCTGACATTTTTTGACCTTCCATGAATTCGGTGAAGAGCATCCGTTCCGAAAATATAAACCTTTTTAGCTGAAAAATAAAAAAGGGTGAAGCTGATTTCTAGCTCACAGGGCATATTGGGAGCACAGTTTTTCCGTGCTCCGCGTTCAATATTTCAGCAATGGCCAAGTAGACTGCGCTTGCTCCGCAAATGATGCCTTCGATACCGATTGTTTGTGTGAACAGCTTCACGTCTGTAGTGGGATCGTTTGCCAGAAGTGCGAATCTTGCTGTAAGCAGGAAGAACAGTATAGCAAGGCTCATGAAGACGAATTGTATTGCGCGGTTCTTTTTCAGGGTGCCGAAGAACATTGCCAGAGTGAAGAGCCCCCATATACAGAAATAGGCTGCTAATGCTTCATTGCTGACTCCTGATACTCTTGGACTTATCAGAGTAAAGTTTGGCATCACGTTCAGTATTACGTATGACCACCAGAACAGGCCGTAAGACGTGAAAGCCACTGTGCCAAAGGTGTTGCCTTTCTTATATTCCATCACTCCTGCTATTACTTGTGCTAGTCCGCCGTAGGCTAATCCCATTGCCAATATCATGCCGTCAACTGAGCCAAGTCTGAAGTTGTGGACGTAGTTCAACAGAATCGTCGTTATTCCAAACCCCAACAGTCCAAGTGGCGCTGGGTTTGCTGTTTTTTCACTCATTTCTTTCCAATCCTTTCGTTTATTCGACAGAGGCTCATTTCACATTGTTCCGAATTTAAATTTTTCCGAATCTATGCCTGTCTTCTTTTGCTTGCGACATATTTGCCGATTTCCAGCGATCCGAAGGTTATTGCCGTGAACAGTATGGCAAAGGCCCAATCCAACGGTTCAGGCGCGCTTACATTGAACGCTGAATTGAGGCCTGGCACGTAGAGGACTACGAGCTGAAGTAAGAATGATGACAGCACGGCATACCATAGAAACCTGTTCTTGAATATGCCGACTTTCCACGCTGGATATTTCAGCGAGCGGGCAGATATGGCATTAGCCAGCTCCATGAGAATCATCGCCGTCAACAACTGAGTCCGCGCTTCCAGCAACTGGCTTGCGCCTTCCCACGGTCGGTAGAAGAAGTATCCAAACAGAAGCAACGCGGTCATCAGTATTGGCACCAGAGACAGATAGAGTTTGACATCGAGTGTGAAGACGCTCTCTTCTGGATCGCGCGGTTTTCTATTCATTATGTCAGGGTCGCCAGGGTCGATTCCCAAAGCTATTGCAGGCAAGCCATCAGTAGTAAGGTTTACCCACAGTAGCTGGGCAGGTGTCAAAGCTATAGTTGCGTCACTGATCGATTGAGCAACAGAACCAGGAGAAAGAATCTTTGCCAGATAAGGAACTGATGTGACGGCCACGAACATTACTAGAATTTCCATTATGTTGCAACGCATAAGGTACGTGAGGTACTTCTTGATGTTGTCGTATATTTCGCGCCCTTCCTTTGCCGCTTTCACGATAGAGGCAAAGTTGTCGTCGGTTATGACCATGTCCGCCGCTTCTTTAGTAACTTCGGTTCCCGTTATGCCCATGGCTATGCCTATGTCCGACATCTTCAGCGCTGGGGCGTCATTGACGCCATCGCCGGTCATGGCCACGATTCTGCCCTTGGCTTTCCATGCCTTGACGATTCTCATCTTATGTTCAGGCGAAACTCTTGCGTAGATCACTACGTTCTCAACTATGTTTGCCAGCTGTTCGTCGCTCAGCTTTTCAAGCTCTTCTCCTGTCAGCACTTTTCCTTGTTCGTCATTTTCGCCCAGAAGGTTGAGTTCTTTGGCCACTGCTACAGCTGTCAGCTTGTGGTCGCCAGTCACCATTACTACGTTTATGCCTGCTTTCCTGCAGGTGTATATTGCCTCTTTGACCTCTTCACGCGGGGGATCGATCATGCCCACGATGCCGACAAACACAAAGTCCTTTTCAATCTTTTCATCAAAAGAATCCATTGTCTCAGGCAGTTCTCTGAAGGCAAAACCCAAGTTTCTCAAAGCCTGTCTCGCCATAGCCTCATTTACTTCGAGAATTCCAGACCGGCCGCTCTCAGTCAGTTTGCTGATTTTGCCGCCTGCCAAAACCTTTGTACATTTTTCTAGGATTATTTCTGGCGCTCCTTTCATGTATGCTAGTTTCTTCTTGCCAGAAACAATGTGAATAGTTGTCATGCGTTTTGTTTCTGACGAGAACGGAATTTCCGCTATGCGTGGTTGTGCTTTTTCAAGCTCCTCCTTCCAAAGTCCGGTTTTTGCTGCGGCGACGATCAAAGCCCCCTCTGTCGGGTCTCCTTTGATTATCCATCTTTCAGTTGCGGTGTCCTTTTCCAGTTTGGCGTCGTTGCATAACGTTGCAGTAGTCAGGAGCATGTGGAGGTCTTCGTTTTTCGAGTCAATCTTCTGGTTCCCGGCTAGGAATTCGCCTTCAGGCTCGTAGCCGACCCCGGATACTTTGATAAGCTGGTCATTAATGTAGACTCGTTGCACCGTCATTTCTCCTTTCGTCAATGTTCCAGTTTTGTCGGAGCAAATGACGCTGGTGCAGCCCAAGGTTTCAACGGCTGGTAGCTTCTTTACTATCGTGTTCACCTTGGCCATTCGGTACATGCCGACTGCCAGAGCGCCTGTCACTATGGCCGGCAACGCCTCAGGAACTGCTGCTACTGCTAAGCTAATTCCCCACAGAATCATATCTATTGGGTTGCGGCCTTCAATGACGCCTATGGCACCGACGCCGAGGCAGATTGCCACAGACAAGATGCCTATCAATTTGCCAATGGATTGCGTCCTTTTCTCAAGTGGAGTCTGTTCCTCCTCAGTCATCTGGACCATTTTGGCGATTTTTCCGAATTCCGTGTTCATGCCTGTTGAAGTGGCGACCGCCTTGCCTCGACCGTAAACCACGACGGTTCCGGTGAAGGCCACGTTTCGGCGGTCGTTAAGCGAAGTTTCCTCAGCACAGACTGCTGTGTTCTTGCTTGCAGGGGAAGATTCACCTGTTAACGCGGCTTCATCTATCTTTAGATTGATTGCTTCGATAAGTCGCGCGTCTGCTGGAACCTTGTCCCCTGTGTATAGGAGAATCACGTCGCCGGGCACGATCTGGCTGGTTGGAATTTTCAGATCCTTTCCGCCTCGCAAGACTGTAGCCGTGGGGGCCGTCATTTTCTTCAAAGCTTCTACTGCCTTCTCCGACCGGAACTCTTCCACAAACCCTAGAATTGCTGTGGCCAGAACTATGGTCATTATTACTATGGCATCGACTATTTCGCCCATCCATAAAGAAAGTGCAGTCGCAATCAACAATATTACTATAAGTATGTCTGTGAACTGTTCAAAAAACATCCTTATTGGAGACGTGCCCTTCTCCTTTTGAAGCTCGTTAGGGCCGTATTGCTGTAAACGTTTCTGAGCTTCTTCTGGACTCAAGCCATCTTGCCTGACATTCAAGCTGTCCAAAGCTTCGTCAATATCCATAGCGTGCCAAGATTTCGCCACTCTGCCCACCTTCTCCAGAGCAGTAAGCCATTTCTTCAGGCGCTTTTAACCTTTTTCTACACGAATCGAGTTTCGACAAATAAGCTTATAAGAGAACCCGCAAGACACTACAGCTTCTAAAAAAGGGAGAAAGTTGGAGAAGTGAAAGAATGTTCGAAGCATGGATATTGGCACCTTTATCTGCAGTAATATCAATGGTGGTCGGACTTTATTTCTACAATTACGTGAACAAGCAGGATAGCGGAAACGAAAGGATGAGGGAGATTTCTGGCGCAATCAAAGAAGGCGCTGCCGCCTTCATCAAAAGAGAATACACAGTGCTGGCCATGTTCGTGGCCGTTGTGTCAGTTTTGATCGCGGTATTTCTGCCGCAACCATTATGGCAGTCTCATGACCTCATGCTGAACCTTCAGCTGCCATTGGCTTACATGTTTGGTTCGTTCTGCTCAGCCTTGGCGGGTTACTTGGGCCTGAACGTTGCCACGAAAGCAAACGCAAAAGTCGCAAACGCTGCACAAGGCGGCTTGAACAAAGCCTTCCCGATAGGCTTCCGCGGCGGAGCCGTAATGGGCCTGTCAGTAGTCGGCGTGGGCCTGCTTGGAATCAGCGCAGTCTACGCGATCACGGGCATGCCGCCAGGTCAGACCATTCCCGCAGTATTGGCCTACAGTTTCGGAGCAAGCTCGCTCTCGCTCTTCGCCAAGGCAGGAGGAGGCATATTCACCAAAACCGCTGACATCAGCGCCGATCTAGTCGGCAAGGTAGAACTGGGCATTCCAGAGGACGACCCTCGAAACCCCGCAGTCATAGCCGACAACGTCGGAGACAACGTAGGCGATGTGGCAGGCATGGGAGCAGACCTTTTCGACTCATATGTTGCTAGCATCGTGGCAACCATGATACTCGGCGTAGGCCTCGGCTCCAACAGCGTCTACGTGCAAATACCTCTAGTGTACGCTGGACTCGGCATATTGGCTGCTATTCTGGGTGCCTTGACGGTTCGCGTGGGGGCAAAAGGAAATCCGGGAGCAGCCTTGAACAACGGCACGTACGTCACATGTGTAATCTTTGGCATTTTGACTGCGGTTGCAACGTGGTATCTTGGATACGAATGGCCGCTGTGGGGAGCCACAATCGTGGGCCTTGGAGCTGGAATAACAATCGGCATTACAAGCGACTACTTCACGTCAGAAGACAAGGCACCTGTCTTGAAGACTGCTAAAGCATCCGAAACGGGGGCTGCACTGAACATACTGACTGGCTTTTCATACGGTCTGCGAAGCGTCATCTTCCCATTGATTGGAATAGGCATAGCTGCAGCCGTCGCGTACAAGATTTGCGAACCCTTGGGCACAGGTCCTTTGGGAACAAGCTTTGCAGTCTACGGAATCGCTCTTGCTTCTCTTGGCATGCTCTCAATCGTCGGACTGACAGTCTCAAATGATGCCTACGGCCCAATCGTGGACAACTCTAAGGGAATAGCCGAACAGTCTGGCCTCAGCGAGGAAGTCATCGCCATAACAGACGAACTTGACTCTGCTGGAAACACTGCTAAAGCTATCACGAAAGGTTTTGCCATAGGCGCGGCAGGCTTGACCGTGATTGCATTGTTGGCCGCGTTTCAGGAGATAGCCTCAAGAGCTGGCCACCCTGTCACTTTTGACATCATGCACCCGATGGTTCTGCTCGGCATACTCATAGGTCTGGCGATTCCCGCCGTGTTCTCGGCAATGCTCATACTTGGCGTTGGAAGAAACGCAGAGAGAATGATTGCGGAGATCAGAAGGCAGTTCAAGGAGATTCCAGGCCTGAGAGAAGGAAAGCCAGGCGTCAAACCTGACTATGCAAAGTGCGTCGACATTGCCACGGTTGGAGCTTTGCGTGAACTTATGCCTGCAAGCATTGTGTCAATCATCGCCACTCTGGTTGTTGGCTTCGTCGGCGGGATAGAGGCGCTCGGAGGATACCTTGCAGGTGCAATCTTCTCTAGCCTGCTGCTGGCCCTGATGATGTCTAATGCTGGCGGTCTCTGGGATAACGCTAAGAAACTGATTGAATCAGGAAAACATGGTGGAAAGGGTTCAGATGCCCACAAGGCTGCTGTGATCGGCGACACAGTTGGCGACCCATTCAAGGACACTGCTGGTCCCTCGTTGAATACCATGATTACCGTGATGTCTCTGATTGCTTCATTACTGGTCGTTCTGATCGTGAACAACAATCTGCTGAAACTACTAGGAATCTGATAGGCTCAAGCCTATCAGTCCTCACTTTTTGTCAACCATTTCTCTAGTCTACTTGCGGTCTGTACGTTCACCGGGTTATCTTAGAAGTGTTTTGGCGCCGGGGGTGGGATTCGAACCCGCGCGGACCCGAAGATCCACAGGCTCTCAAGGCCTGCGCATTATCCACTCTGCCACCCCGGCACATGCAAGCCCATTAGGATCTGTGATCTTAAAATCTTTTGTTTTGGCTGCCTATTGAACGGGTTCTGGCTCTTCTTTAAGCGAATGCAACAGGTTGACGTATTCGCAAGTCATAAGAAGATCTAGTTACTGCAGCCTTCACATAGTTTCTGGAAGAGCTCTGGCGGTGAATGATTTTGCTGTCTCCATGTTCCCTCTGCTCAGTGTCTCTGCTGTCCAAGTTTCTCAAGTAGAGTGTTTGTATCTTCTCATGTCGTTTGAGTTCTTGGTTTTCGCTCGCAATTGTCCGAGTTTCGTGACATAGAAAACTGTTCCACAATGTTTAAACATGACCCTCCGTTTGTAGAAAACACATATTTGAGAAGGGAGAGTAAATTATGAAGCTAAGATCATCCAGAATCCTTGCAGCCTTAACGATTGCATTGACGCTCTTCGCGACCTTTGCAGTTTTTTCTGTCGACGCTGCTACAACTAGAATATATCTTGACCCGTCAAGTAGTGCTTACACGGTTGACACTGCTCACGTTGGAACCAAATTCAACGTGACAGTCTGGACTGAGAATGCGCCAAACGTCGGGGGTGCACAAGTTTACATAGAGTTCAACGATACCATTCTCCGCGTCGTCCGCTGGTTTGAACCCAAAGATTCGCAATACATTTTCTACGGAAGAACAACCTCTGCACTTCCTACACCACCCAACGACGTGAACTACCAACACCTAGGCCCCAACAGAGGTCGATCACTGGTCTCAGTGAGTCTGTTTCCGCCTAATCCACCCTACTTCACTGGCTCTGGGAAGATCTGCATATTCGAGTTCAACATCACAAAGGTTCCAACGGAACCAGGAAAGTTCACAAGCCCATTGATCATAAACACTGACGAAACATTCCTGCTTGACGGAGATACGGGCGGCGAAGCCCCAGCTACGAAGGAAAATGGATCCTACGAAATAAGGAAGGAAATAGCTCCACCGAAAACATTCACACTAACAGTTGCTGCTACCACAGGCGGCTCAACCAATCCTGCTGTCGGACCGCATGACTATCTTGAAGGCACGATTGTTTCCGTACAAGCTTTCAACAACAGCGGCTACATTTTCGACCACTGGGAGCTAGACGGCAACAAAATCGGAAGCGACAACCCCGTAAACGTGACGATGGACGGAAATCACACGCTTCGCGCAGTGTTCAAAGCGTTTGGAAACCAAGGCGACATAACCGGCCCAGATGGTGTTCCAGACGGAAAAGTGGATCTAAGGGACGTTTTCAAAGTGGCTCAAGCATTCGTTTCCTACGGACCGGACTTTCTGTACCCCGGCTCGCCACCGCATCCAAATTGGGACGAAAAATGCGACCTGAACGGCGACAACAAGGTTGACATCTTGGATCTTTTCGTAGTTTGGAAGAACTACGGAAAGGACTACACGTAACTTCCCCTTTCTTTTTTTGCTCTGGCGACGGAATCCTA
>Ga0315279_10004695_pt1 | contig 18207 bp, 14 predicted proteins | sample YL17G06_20_MG_FD_203694 | JGI IMG/M metagenome (GOLD analysis project Ga0315279, IMG submission 203694) | Sediment microbial communities from Yellowstone Lake, YNP, Wyoming, USA - YL17G06_20 | ecosystem: Environmental > Aquatic > Freshwater > Lake > Sediment | place: USA: Wyoming | collected... | reverse complement strand
ACAGGGCCATCCCATCCTGGAGTCAAGGCTCTTGTCATGGAGCTGGCTTGACTCCAGGGAGGGGCCATGCTGTGCCGACGTTTCTACCTTTCCAGAATGTCGCTTTTCAGAGGATTTCTACAGAGCATCGCCTCGCAAAGGAAAATAAGCACGTATCGCGTATCAGCAGAGTGGCGAGGAAATGTCTCGGGCGTTGGGGATAGCAAAGTCCTGCTTGATAGGGTATGTTCTCATTTTGTCAATGATGATCATGGTACCCGCCTCTGTGTCAGCGCAGTGGTATCTAGATGTTTCGATTGGGTCCGGCGACGTGACAGCATACAGAGGCGCGCAAGCCGAGTTCAGTTGGGATATCGAAAACGAAGGTTCCGCTTCCATCGACATTACGGAATTCACCGCGAACGTCGACTGGCAACCCCAGAGCACAATACAAGTCTTTCAAGGCACAGCGACAATTGCACCGGGGAGCTATCGCATGTTCTACCTGAATTTGTCTGTTCCCCAGCAGGCCACATTCGGACAACACATGCTCTGGATGAATATTACGGGTCAAGAAGTCGGCGAGACATCGCCTTCTATCTTGAAGTCGTGGGAAGCCTTCGAAGTTGCCGAGATATTTGCTCTCGGGCTCTCCTGCACCGCGAATCCAAATCGACTGGGAGCACTTGAAGGGGTGTCTTTCACGTCGACTGTGACAGGAGGCGTTGAGCCATATCACTATTCGTGGGTTTTCGGAGACGGAAGTACCAGCGACCATGAGGCACCAATACACTCCTATTCCTGGCCAGGCACATACACAATTACGCTGACAGTCACTGATTCTTCGCCTACTCCGCAGGTCCAGACCCAGACATTGACTGTGCATGTGACCATGGGAATCTTCCTTTGGTCTGTCGTTGGCGGAATCATCGTGGTCGCCGTTGCGATTATCGTAGTTGTCCTCTTGGTCATGAGAGGAGCCTCCAGGCGGCAGAATCAAAACAAGTCCCCGCCCCCTCCTGTTGGATGATCTGCGGCGTTCAAACCACAAATGGCGCATCGGGCAATGATTGCCCTCAAACGTATTGTCAACTTCTTGACCGGGAGTTGCATGGCCCCCCGGCGCCAAGAGATATATACTGTGCTAACTGATTGACCCAATGGGGCGGAGAGAGCGGAGAGGAAAGGGTACGGTTCCATAGCATTAGTGGTTTTGCTCGTTTGTTCATCTCTCGTTGGGCTTGTCTCGAGAATGGATACCGAAGTAAGCAACAAGTCTAGCATTCGAGGAACCGTTTACACTGGCTATTATGAGAGTTTCGAGAATGGTTTTCCAGGAACAAGATGGGACGTCTACGATACGAATTCGGCTTCGGGGTATGACTATTGGGATGACACGACCTACCGAGCGTCCTCTGGTAGTGTTAGCGTTTGGTGTGCTGGGGTTGGTGACAATTCGGTCTATGGTGGCACGAATTTCGCCAACCGGAAGTATGACAATTCGATGAGCTCTTGGATGGAGATGAGAGATACAGTCGACATGAGATCTTGGGATGTCGGCTTACTCTCTTTTGACGCGTGGTCCGATACGCAGAGTGGGTCGGACTACCTCGTCCCTGAATATTGGGCGCTGACAAACTGGGTTGTGGAAGGAACGCCAAGAATATCAGGAACGTCGGCTGGATGGCTCCATTATGATTGGCAGATTCCGTATTCGAGGATGCACTCTTTTGCGAAGATGGGCTTTCAGTTCGTTAGCGACGGATCCGTGGTCAAAGAGGGCATCTATATTGATGAGATTCGACTGAAGGAGGTTGACATCACCATCGACCCGGGATCCAGCTATATCAGTCCAGCCATTGTTTCTCCTGGGGAGACCTTCATTTTGCATTACTATGTCCACAACCCGACTTCCGTTTCACTACAATGTGGTCTTGGCGCAACTGTGGGCTCGAACATCATTGATGTGGCTAACGATCACATGACTACTCTCTTGCCTGGGTACACCGATGTTTCTCGGAGATTCACCGTTCCGACTTCGGTCGTCCCGGGCACTTATGATGTCACTTTCGGCCTGTGGTCGGGCATGCCTGGTGACACTTCAAACGGCAACAGGATGTGGGCATCCTGCGTCAAAGCAAGTGCGCTTACCGTCCAATATAAACCTGATCTCACCGTCGAGGACTTGTGGATTGAAGACAGCTACGGCTACACTACCGCCGCGGTAACCTCTGGTCAACCCTTCAATTTCTACGCTTTGGTTAAGAACGTTGGGAAGGCGAATGCGGTGGGCACTTTCTCAACTACACTATACCTAGATGAACGATCTGAGAGCACAGTTCTCAACACCGGTGGGTTGAATGCTGGATCTTCTGTCACTCTCAAGTGGACTGATTGCTATCTCTCGTCCGTGGGGATACACGCAATCAGGGCAGACACGGACTCGACCAACACGATTGCAGAGTCGAACGAAATCAACAATTCGAGGCCGGAAAGCGTCAACATACTTGCAGCTCAGTGGACTGTGGTTGCGTTCATGAGTTCTGGTGGAGGTTCAACCAATTCCCTCGATCCAATCCTTCAGGGAGATCTGGAGCAGATGGACGTTGTTGGATCTTCGCCGAGTCTGTCCATAGCGGCTCTTGCCGATTTCTCTCAGGTCGGGGACACGAAGGCGTATTTCATTGGCGCGGGCAAGAGAACCTCGGTTTCTTTGTCCTCAATAGATCCCATCTGGACAAACGAAGTCAATATGGCAGACTACCATTCTCTCACAAGTTTCGGAGTCTATGCATTTGAACGCTTCAAAGCAGGGCACTATGCTCTCTTTCTCACTGATCATGGTGCAGGCATTGATGGCATTATGCATGACGGAGATGCAGGCCAGCTCATGGAGATCAACGAGATGGTTATTGCGTTGTCATCAATCGTTCAGTCAAATGGTGGCAAGAAGATTGACTTACTGGCTCTTGAAGCATGCGGCATGGGATCTGTTGAAATCTCATTCGAGACCAGAAATCTGGCTGACGTATTGATATCATCCCAGGTGTACATTTGGGGGAAATCAGATTATGGACTCACCAAGGGAGGCTTCCTTCGGTACGAGGCGTTTCTTACTGACCTCAAGAACAATCCTTTCACCACCGCGCGAGACCTCTCAAATAGAATTGTCGACACTTACGTTGATTGGTGGATTTCGCAATGGTGGGACAAGAAATCCGTGACATTAGCAGCAATCGATGAAGGGGAGGTCAACTCATTGGCCACACTGATCGATGAACTGGCGCGGAGTCTTAACTCAAAATGGTCAATGTCTCTGAAAATGCAGGTCAATCAGAGCTTTGACGAAGTCGAGAAATATGACACGGAAAACTGCGCTGACTTGTACGACTTGACGCAACATATGTATTCGAATATTCCAGATGATGGTCTCAGAGTGACTCTTGCCAAGATTCAATCGCTCTTTTCATCCGTTGTGATAAAGAATCGACATTACACTGTTGACGGGGACATATCTGTTGATAATGCTAATGGTCTGAAAATCTCGATTTCTGGATTCTACTACGGGGACACGATCTTGTCGTTTCTGGATGAATCAAAATGGGATGAGTTCCTCACGAAGTATTGGTCGCCGATCACCATTACATCCCCGAATGGAGGTGAGGTCTACGATGCGGGAACGAGCCGAGTCATTACCTGGACCTACTGGCCCACAAACATGTTCCCTTGCAGGATTGAGTTGCTTAAGGGATCATTAGTGATAGGCACCATTTCGGACCTTACCGAGAATGATGGGTCGTTTGTGTGGAACATCGACAAATCTCTTGATTCTGGAGCAGACTACAGACTGCGGATTGAATCCATTGATGGAACTTGGAGTGATGAAAGCGACGATTTCTTCACCATAGTTGGCGTTCCTTCGACGATACCTTCGCCACCTTCAAACCTTATTGTACAATGGAATCAAGACCTTCATCCTGCAGGTGCAAGGGGTTTGTATCTTGCTTGGAATGCTCCAGCTAGCAGTGGCGGGACCTCAATCACGCGCTATGACGTCTACAAGGGCGAATCTTCTGGATCCGAGACGCATTTCGACTCTGTGCCCATTTCCATAGGCGAGTGGTACGTGGACGTATTCGTTGACCCGGGGAATACCTATTTCTACTATGTAACTGCTTCAAACTCGATTGGTGAAAGTGGTGATTCGAACGAGGTGTCATACTACGTGCCTCCTCCGCCTCCGGGTCCTCCTTCTTCACCGCAGAATCTCGAGGTTTCGTGGTACCAAGATATCGACCCAACTCAGAGAGGGCTTTACTTGGTCTGGGGAGCTCCGTCTTCTGATGGTGGATCGCCAATCCAAGGCTACAATATCTACCGAGGAATATCGCCCGGCGGAGAGTCATTGCAGTTCTATGTGCAGGGAGCGTCGACACATGCTACCGTTGACACCACAATAGGCTACGACCTGACTTACTACTATTATGCGACTGCACTGAATTCCGCTTGTGAGAGCGCTCCTTCCAACGAAGTATCCTACGAAGTGCAGCCAAATCCGGATCCGGGCTCGACAAGCAGCCTGGCCATACAGTCAGGAACGGGCTCATTCTTGTCAGTATCCTCTCTAAACGAGATCATTGTCGCTGGCCCCGGAGAGATGATCTCGGGCGATGTGACATTCCTGTCAGTTAACACATGGGCGAGCAGCGCAGCAATGGTGTACATCGGCACACCAAGCTGGGGAGACAGTAGTCAATCATATTGGACCATCTCAGTCAATCACGATGTGGGAACTAATACCTACGCTTCTTCGGGAATCTCATTGACAGCACCCTCGATTCCGGGCACGTATTATCTGATTCTTGCGTTCAGAGCCGAACTCAACGGTGCTCAAGTTGCTTCTGCAACCAATTGGCTCTATGGTGATCCAGTGTGGGATGATGGCAACGACATCGCGGATTTCAACGAAGCCCAGATTGCTGAAGCCCAGGCAAATGGTCGAACCAGTGGCAGCTGGCTTCTTGCAGAAGGGTATACAGTCCTGGCAATTCCTGCAGACGCAATCACATTAGTCGTACAGCCCCCGCCGCAGAGGTTGGACATTCATGTGTCCACCGACAAGCTTGTTTACACAACCGGAGAGCCAGTGAACATCTCTGTCTCTATTATGAACAACGGGCTCAGCACGGCGGTGTTAACATTCCCGTCCACAATACAGGGATACTTCACTGTCGCTGACTCTCTTGGCAATCCTGTCTATGACTACCTATTGCACGTGGCAGGGATGCCAGTTATAACAGATCTCGTGCTTCTTTCGGGACAGACCGCTTACTACAACTACACGTGGATACAAGTGAGCGACGATGGAACGCAGGTTCCGTCTCCTCAATGGTACACAATCAAGGGATTCGTGGGTGCAACGGAAGTCAAATTGCAGAATACCACGAGCATCGTGATTGCGCCAGCATCGGAGCAATTCTCACTCGCACTGAAGGCGGGATGGAACTTTGTGTCCGTGCCACTTGTGAACGATTCAATCAAGGCTAGCACGTTGGGGTTGCACACAGGTGATATCGTAGCTGCGTGGGACTCAGTCGCCCAAGAATATGGCCAGACATATGTGATAGGTGTTTCTGGTCCTGCGTATGACTTCTCCATCGAACAGGGAGTCTCTTACATGATCTGGGTATCAGTTGAGACGCAGATTGTTGTGAAGGGAATCTCGCCTGAAGTGCTTTCGTCCTGCAGCATATCCTTGACCGTTAGCGAAACCGGCGGTTGGACTTGCATTGGATTAGTCTCGTTGGCTTCAACGATGCATGCCAGTGATCTGGCTTCATGCGTCTCTGATGCCAATGTGCTATTCGTAAGCAAATGGAACTCCACTTCTAGCGCGTACGAAGACTACGTCGTTGGAACGAGCCCATCATCATATGACTTCGAAATCAAGCCTGGAGAAGGATATTGGATATGGATTGATCATTCGGGTGTACTGGAGTACACACCGTAGAGGAGGGTCGTCATGATGGAAAGTATCGGTCTGATCAACGGTCTACCCTTCGACAGGCAGCGGAGATTCGTCGCGAGTCGCCCGAGGTCGCGAAGTCACAGCTTGGCCAGGCTCCGCAGGATACTCTTCGTGGTTCTTCTGACATCAATACTGTTGTCCGTAGGTTGGCAAGTGGTTCTCTCCCGGAAAGCCAACGGCCAGGAAGCATCTACTCTTGGCCCACCTTTGCCCTACATTCTATACGGATACACTTATGACATTGCTTCCAACCCGATTGAATCTGTTAATGTCACGATTGTGAACATGCGGACTGCTGACGTGGGAAAGACAGTTTCGGATGTGAACGGATACTACCAATTCGATTTGGCGAATCTGCCAAACGGCTATTCGTTGGGCGACCCAATCTCCATAACTGGCAATACAACAGAATACAACGGCTCCAATTCGACGGCTGTGACAGGAAGTGGCGGCAAGTGGCTCAATGTCACTCTAGTCTCCATACCGGAATTCCCATCAGTGCTGGTTCCGATTGGCGGGATGATGATAATTGTGCTCTTGGCGCCAACGATCCGGAGGAGAATATCCAAGAAACAAGATTGTAGTCCATGACAAGCGGAGAAATACACCAGGATGCTGGGATCTGAACCTACCTCGAACTGGACTTTCTTCTACTGATTTCGATCAGCACTGAACTAATAAGGGTCTTTGCGCAATACTGAGATTTGTCCAGTCCCTTATCCGCAGCATATGTGCCAACTCTAACCAGCGGTAGATTCCCAGCCATATTCCGGGTCCTCGCACTTGTCAATTTCATGGACAAGATCAACGTTCAAATTTGATCCCAATTTGGTTGGTCTTTTGGAGTTAGACCTCACCAAAATCGCCGTGGGAAACTAGAGATTGAACTTCGCAGAAGGTCAAAAAGAGCATGCCCCGCTCGGGTTCACATCGAAGACTCCAAAGCCTACGGTCCTTTGCCATCGCCATTGTTAGAATTGTCTGGAGCAGACGGCTTTGTTTCCGTTCCCCCTGGTTGCGGTTGCGCAATCACCTGATCTACGGTTACTTCTCGGGACACGGCTTCCGGCGGAAGAGGTTCCGGACTCTTCGCCTTCTCATCGACCTCGGGCTCTTTCTGCTCAGTATCATCGATCTTTCTGCGCTTTCCCTTGTCTTGCAGGACTTTTAGAGTGGCACCAGCAGCAGCCACGATTACCGCGCACGCAATGGCCCAAGCAAATTCCCTAGCATACTCAACAAACCCCTTTTCCTCCTTCGCCATCGCGATTACAGGAACCAGTTCCGAAGCTGTGCCGTTTCCGACCGCATTCTTGGCACAGATTGAGTAAAAGTAGACAGCGTCAGGCTTCACGTCCAGATCGACGTAGCTCCGCACAGTACCATTGACCTCCTCAATCAATTTCTGTGTCCCAGATTCATCAATCCGGCATATCTCATACTGAGTTACTGGCAATCCTCCGTCATTTTCGGGTGGGACCCATGCCAAGATGACCTTCCCCGGATGGGCTACTGCCGTGACGCTCGGAATGATGGATGGCACGCCGAAGGTAATGACATCAGCGGAAACTGAAGGGCTCCCTTCTCCATACGCGTTCCAGGCAGTAATTGCATAATAGTACTGCGTTCCTGAGGTCAAGTTTCGGTCCTCAATTTCCAAACTTCTTGAAGGGACGTCAAAGAACGAATCCGGGTAGAATCGAGAAGTGCCCCGATATACTCTATAGTGCGAGATGGCATCATCGCCAGAGAAGATAGGTGGAGCCCATTTCACGTGTGCTTTGAATCCGCCCTTTGCGAACTCCACGGATGCATTTGCGTTCCTCGGTTCAGACGGAACCCTGGATGAGATGACATTGATTGTGACGACGTCGGAAGGAACACCACGGGAAGCGTATCCCTGGGCAGTGAGCCAATTCAAATAAGTATGCCCTTTGGTCTGAGCAGAGTAGACCTGTGCCGAAGAGAGGTCCGCGAGATCATTTCCATCATCCCAGACGGCGTAACCCTTGGACTGATCAGTTCCTGACGCCACATACGAAGGTAAGGGCTGGTTCCAGAAGGCAAGAACGAGGTAGTATTTTCCAGGTAATTCGGGAGCAGTGAGGTTTGCGGCGCTTCCAACAGAGTTAGACAAACCAACTGGCACAAAGGACTCTAGCTCCCAAAATGCCTTCGCATGATTTCCCCAGCTAGGCGCGCAGACCAGACACGCAGTGGAAGACCACGTGTTGTTCACACCCAGATCCAGTGCGCCCGATATCGTATCGTTCGGGGCAACCGAGATCTCCTTCTTGGCTGAGTTCAAATCGACAAATGATCCCGTGCCCGAAAGAATGTGGAGGGAACCTGTCTCACTCGGGTCGACTGTGGTTTGAACATTTACGATTATTGCGTCCAACGGCACGCTAAGTATCTGGTAGCCCGATGGCATTAACCACGAACACTGGGTCCTCCCGTCGACCTGAGCGGTCAGTATCTGCTGGCGAGAAAGCAATGCAAGATCATTGGCATCAGTCCAGACGGAACTACCATACGCCCAGTTCGTGGCAGAGGCCACGTGTCCCCCGTCAGTCTCGGCTCGAAAAGCAAAGATGAGGTAGTAGGTGCCCGTCTCAGAAGGGACCGTTAGGTTGATGTCATATGCGCAGTAGCTCCTCAAACCCGTGGAAATGGAAAACGAGACAACCCAGAAGCTGTCGCTCGGCGTCCCCCAGCTGGACGTCCCAATAAGCGGCACAGCAGCGCCCGATTGCCACGCATTGTAAGTCGTCATGATCAGACTTCCTGCGATCTTGCCGTCCGGAGAGGCGTAGATTTGCTTGTTAATCGAGGAGATAATTGAGAATGAGCCCGTCCCAGAGCTTATTCGTACGCTGCTTTGACCACCTGGCTCACCAGAAGGGGGAGCTATCGAAAAGTTCCAAACAACACTCCAGTCGGAGACCGCAGAATAGTTGCGAGCACGGACTTTCCAGTAGTATGATGACCCAGCATCGTATGAATATGATATGGAATAGGAGGTGCCGGCAATATAGTACACTCCCCGCGTTTCGGGATGCGACTCATTGACAGAAGGATCGGTTCCCAGGAGTAGGTCGTATGAGACCGCCCCGTTCACTCCTGTCCAGCTGAATACAGGAGAAAATTCAACGATTGAATTGTCTGTCGGGGCAACAAGAGTAGGAGCAACAATAGGCGGCGTCCCTGTTGTCAACCAATCGAAATCGCTCCCAGCAACGAAGCCAGTCTTGTTAACCTGCGCATAGATTGCATCCCGACCTGCGATATATGGATGTGTGCTGTAAACAGATTCAAAGTCACCATTGGAGTCCGTGAGGCCGGTCTCTGGAACCCATGTACCAGACCCACCGGACAATTGGACCAGCCCACCAGATATTACAATCGCCGGAAATCCATAGACAGCCGCGTGAACCATAGCGGTGGCGTTCTGCCCCAGAAGTATCTCATTCGGTACTAGCGTGAGGTTCACTTTGATCGATGGAGTGATGAGAGTCGAGTTCAATGAAGAGCCTGGGATGTATCCACTCTTCGATAGGTCTGACTTCACAGTCACGGTAGTCTGGGTTGACACGACTGGCGGGGTGTAGCTCGTGGAAAAAACGCCGCTAGAGTCGGTCAAACCTGAAGAATTGCCGAAGGTGCCCCCTTCTGCACAAGACAGAACCACATTGGCCCCGTCGACAGAAGACCCCTCCGAAACGGCCTTCACCAATATTGTAGCATTCTCAACTGTGGCAAACCCCCAATTGCTGAACTCGATATCTGCCGAAAGCACTTTTCCCTGAGTGTATTTGACGGTATAGGTCGTTCCCGAGCATAAAGCGTAATGGCTGTCGCTTCTCCAATCCAAGCCTCTTAGCCAAGGAGCGTCCGTAGGCAGGTCATACAATGAGATCCCGTCGCACTCAAACAGATGTCCGTTGTCAGTTACGATCACGGAATCGTTCGAAGAGGGGGCGTAGTGGACCCTGTAAGGCATGCTCGAGGTTGTGCCTATCTCCGAGATTGTATTGCCATCGTAGTACCTAACATGATTTCCGTTCGTGACAAGCGTCGCGCCGCCGCCATCAGATTTGAAGCCCACGCCGAAGTACATTCCATATCCAGCGCCACGCGACTCTAAAGTGGTCACGGTCCCGTTATACTTGTAGATTCCATCTCCGACACAGAGAGCATATGCATTAGTGGGGTTCCACTCGACATCATAGAGAGCCCAGCCGACGTCAGCTATCTTGGACACCGTATTCGTAGATGGATCGTATTGGAGTATCGAGCCCCAGTTGTTCACGATGAGCGCCGAGCTTCCGTCAGATTTCCAACTGACTCCGTAGTTGTAATAGTTCCCGTACTCGACGTACCCGGAAGCTTGTGTAAGTGTCGTTGAACCGTCAAACTTGCAGACAGTCGCGCTTGTGCCATCTCCACCGACTATCAAGGCATAGTCATTGGTCGGTCTCCATTCTATGTCCCATATGGTACCCGGCACAGTCACTGGAAACGCGACGAAGCCTGATGCGTCATCGTATCTGACAAGCGGGCTTCCGCTCTTTCCGATCACCGCATAGGAGCAATCTGGTCTCCACGCAACACAATTGCCCCCAGTCACCGTTGAGAGGGTTGTGACGCTTCCCAGAGACGCTCCTGCGGCGGGAACCAACTGCACGAATCCTGTCGCCAGCATTGATGCGAGCACAAGCACGGAAAGGGCTCTTCTGGCGAACGGTCGCTGATCCGTCGACATGGTCAATTCACATTCCCCCTTGCCACCGCATTCATCAGCGGTATTGCGACAGTGCGTGGCAGAAGATTCGACAAGCCATTCCCCCGTGCGTACCTTTCAATCTGGTGCAATTTGAATTGTGATTGGACTATAAGAATCTGTAGGAGAAAGAAAAGGAGTTTAGCTCGGTGCAATAATCCTCTGATTGAAAAAGAGCCAGACTTTCAAGTATGCACACGGCTCCCATCAAGCCTATAGAGTAAGAATCCATATCGGCGACCACAATGCGGCAAACCATCCAAGATATGCTAGCTGAAATGATGACGTCATTGTACAATCGCTACAATATGAGTGATGAGAAGACGAAACTGGCGAGTGAATTCCTGAAGGCTAGCAGGAACGATCTCACGGCTTCAAAGATTTTGAACGAACGTGAGGTGTATGCCCTCGCAGTGTTTCACTTGCAGCAAGCGGTCGAGAAAGCCGCCAAGGCACAATGTCTTCTTTCAGGCATCGTGTCCCTAGAGGAAATCAGGAAGATAAGGCACGAGTCGCTAAGGGGCCAGCAAATCATCGCTAGCAAGTTCTCAAGGTTTGTGAAGATGCTTGCACAGTCGAACCCGAGCTTGGATGTTGTACCAAGGCTAGATGAAGTCATGGGCAAGAAGAGGCGGCTCGAACTTGCGAGACTTGATGAAAATGATATTGACGCCCTTCTATCTGCCTGTGACAAGCAAATCAAATCCTCGAACCTTTCCGAACTCCTTGCGACTGATAGGCTGGAATCCATACTTGCGACGATGAAACGAGACAGACCAGATTTAGAGATAGGTGACAACGATACCCAAGCGGTGTTGAATATCTTTGAGAAGATGACACCTTATCTTGTTTCTGCCAGCGAGAGTTTCCTATACCTCTTCATTGCCTCAGCGATAACATTCCCACATTCAGTCTCGACAAGATACCCGGGCGGCGCGCTTAATCCCTCGAATTATGACCAGTCATTGGGCATAGTCAAACGCCTCCCTGAGTTAGTTAATCGGCTCGACAAGGTACTCCAGTCTCTTGATGTCCAAGTCAGCTAGGATCCCAAGTGAATCTCATTCTGTGGAGAGAATCTGGAGAACGCGTTGGAGTTGGGGACCTCAACCTTATTCTCTGGAAGCACTATGCGCATTGACATGAACAGCGAAGAGTTCACGCGGCTGATGGCTCAGTTTGAGTCCTGCAAAGGGCGAGAAATCCATAGGACAATAGGTGAGCTCAGAAGCAGTTTCCAGGGAACAACTCAGAACTACTTCCTCCTCAAGAATGCGCTTGTCCGAATCGCTCATCTTGACCGCGCTATTTGGCTTGCCGACAACAATCATCCGGAAAGGATGGAGGCATTCTTTCTTGAGGTGAGGAGGGACTTCAACGGCTATTTGCCATCGGTCCGAGCCCTGACTGACTATATGGAACGGTTAATGAGCGAAGAGCTTTCGGACGAATTGAAGAAGGAGTTCGGTCGCAGAGCGGAGGAATCACTATGGTCCCCTCTTGGCTGCTTCTTTCGCGGGCTGGCCAATTATGTTCTGCATCATCAAGGCCTTCCAACAGGAATCGTCGTGAGAGGAGCTCACTGAAAACCGGATGAGTCATATGCCAACCTAGATGCCGAGCGCATTTCTCCTCTGATTGAACACGGTCTGTCGAATACTGGCTCAGTGATGGTGCGATTCCCAACCGGATTTGTGCCCGCCAGAATGACTGGCTTGACTTCGAAAGGTGCAATACCCCGAATCTAGGGCATCTCAGGAAGGGTATCCGAAAGGAGGGGTTCGTAGCCCCTCACAAACCCCTTATATTTCCCCTCTGCAACTGAGGCCGCATTTCGGCCCTTCGACTTAGAACGGATAGGGTGTTCCGGGTTTGATGAACTCTATCTCCACTCCCACTCTCTCAGAATCAGATCTCAGCTCATATACAGGATATCCGCCATCTCCGAATCCTGTGTGGACGTACGGCATCCTCAGGTCAGCCGCAGCATCGAGGACGGCGATGCCACAATCACCCTGCTCCGTATCCGCGATGGACCATGCTCTGCCGATCATGTCCGCCCCGTTGTCCGCGTCGTCATTGCACAGATGCCTCACTTCGTCGGAGTCGAAGATCGCGAGTACACTGACATCAGAATTCGCTTCGTCGATGTTCGCGCCGAGCCTGGGCGACGAACCAATCAAGAACACTCGGGCTCTAGAGACTCTCAGGTATTGTCCGTATCTCATAAGCTTCGCATCAATCGTGTACCTTCCCTTCTTCAGTTCCAGGAGCACTCCCTGATGGGTTGGGTCTGTCCATAGTGGGTCGACGATTCTCAACTGTCCGCTCCTCAGCTCGATGTTGCATAGCTCAAGCCACTCCGATTCCTCGCCTTCGCCATTCTGGCTGGGCGCTGAGAATTTGACACCTCCGCCGCTGTTCTGAATCGCCTCCATCAGATTCATGCAATCTCCTCGCCTCGGATACATCGCCTTTCCTCTCCTATGGTCTTTTCGAGAAGCGAGGCTCAAACCCCTTCTTTTTTCGTTCTTCTCACTGCCACGATTCCAACAACCACGAGAACAACGGCAGCAGCTGCTATGATCCCTAGAGCCAATCCCCATTGGGTCAGCCACGATTCATGAATGTTGATGCTGAACGAGACAGTAATCGATGCCGAGGTATTCTCAGTTCCGAATTCGAAGAAGTAGATGCCCGCCCAATCAGCTTCTAGAACACCGTGACCGTGGGAGACATTCGCTTCCCAGAGTTTGACTACGACAGGCGCCGGACTTTGTCCAATATCAGACCGATACAGAACAGCGAAGAAGACCTCCTCCGAGGCGGAAAATGAATAGTCGACATTGTCTCCCACATCGAGAGTGTATTCGGCGGCGCTATAGAACTGTGGTCCGGTCCCATCAGTGACGGGTGGAAGTTCTATTTCACCATGAGTTCCGCGAACGTTCAGTGCTGCGGAAGGCAGCACCATAGTGGCTACAACCACGAAGGAAGCGGCGACTATCAATCTTCGAATGGATGGACCTCCATCAACTCTTTATCGCCTTTCCTCCACTATGGGCTTTTCTCAGGCGGAGGTCCAGCTTGTTTCGTGCGTCTCTGAATCGAGACATAGCCCAGGAGTGCCGCAACTACGATTCTAGCAATGAGCACATACAACGGGATTCCGCAACATTGCGGAGCATGTCCTAGTACTCAATCAGGACATCCATTTTTGTTAAGGGTCCAACATCAGACACCGAAGACCAATCCATTGTACCGTCGAGGAAATTGAAAGGGTCCTCGTTCCATTTCTTCAGCGCTTCTGCTATCTCTTCCGGAGTGCTTGGAGTTGGTATTGGAATGATGACCATTCCATCATAAGTCATGTAAGGAACAACATCAATGGACACAAGGTGCTTCCCTTGAACAACTGACCAGGAAGCTAGTGTCTGCTCCTCCCCGGCTGGTAGGAAAGTGCGGTTCATCTCCTTCTGATTGTCATAGGTCGCCACGTATAGCCCGAACGTCTTCTGGTTGCGTATCGTCACCTTGATTTGCGACCAAGGTTGGGTGTAAATCAATCCAATAGCAATGAGGACTATGGCCAGCACAACGACAACCCCCACAAGCATCTTCCAGTTTACCCCAAGCCAGCTTTGCTTTGGCTGGATAGCTGTCGGCTGTATCGACTCGACAGGTGGAGGCGGCGGTGGCTGCGGAATCATTACACCGCAATCGCCACAGAATTTCTTTCCTACGGGGTTCTCTGCTCCACAATTCGGGCACTTCACGCCATTCCCCTCCGAGTAGTATCGCTTTTCCTTCCCTATGGCCTTTTCCGAGAAGAGCCTCAAACCTCTTTCTTTCTGCCAGTTTCGAGGAAAAACAAGGAAGGCTTAAGATGGTGGAGAAGAATGCCAGGCTTGTGGGAAGATGGCAAAGGGACTGTGCAGGAAATGCGGAAAAGAGGTCGGCAGCTTCATGAAACCCTCAGGATACAAATGTCCTCGGTGCAATTATGTCTACTGCGGACCATGTTCTCCCAAGATCGGGACACTAGTCAAGAGGCCAGCATGTCCCGAATGCGGCGTCGCGATGAATCCGTGACCAAAGGCGATTTGACCGATGGAAGCCAATGAAAGTGAAGTGTCACGTGCTTCGGCCAGGCTCCGGGGCACCAATGGTACTTTCATTCTGACGAACCGACGGGTCTTGTTTGAGCATAGCTCAGGTTTGGTGTCGAGACGGGCCTTCATTGTTCTTGACCTCCCCCTTTTGGCGGTGAAGGATGTGAAGATTGAAAGGGTCTTCCCAAAGACCAAGCTAGTCCTGATTGCCCAAGGTGAAGGATACTCTGGCGTACCTCGCATTGAGGTCGAAGTGAATTCCGCAGATAGATGGGCTTCGATGATCTCTTCTCAAATATCATCGAGACGACTTGAGGTCGAAGAAGAAAAGAGAAAGAGTAGAATCCAGTATGTTGTGGACTTCTCCTTCCTCAAGGCTCAAATGGAACGCGGCGGAATCTCGCTGGAATCAATCAAATGCCCTAGCTGTGGGGCAAATGTGCAACTGCCAGCACAAGGAAGCTATTTCAAATGCGCTTATTGTGGAAACCTGATACAGTCTCAAGATGTTTTTGAACGAATGAAGGGGCTTCTCCACTCTCTCTGATTGTGGAATTGCGAGCGTGCATTCGCCTTTCCTCCCCTGCGGGCTTTTCCTCACGGGCAACATACGTCTTCTTCTGTTCCCCCGCGCGGACTTTTCGCAATGTGCATGTGTACGCATGCAAACCCGGAAACCTGATTCAAGGTCAATTCAGCGAATGTGGTCAGGAACGACTATCTCACCTGGCCCTCTGACGCGTTCAACAACAAGAAACGCAGCGTGGACCGGGCGAGAATTGAGCTTGCTCAAGCCAGACATTCAAGTCTTCGGTTCAGTCAAAACCAAATTACACCAAAACGTCCCAAACCTCTTTCATTTTTCTTGATTAATCGTAGGGCAGATCAGGATTTGATACCGACTCTGGCCTGAAATCCCACGCCTATGAACTTAGTTGTCAAAGAACACTACCAATAAACCCATCTAATCCAGGGACTCATGATGTATGGCAGGAATTTGCGGCGGTGTCCCGAACGACCTCTAACCCAGAAGTCAAGTCTCAAGGCCATATGATCCGGCAGAAAGCCAGAAGGACCATTGTGCTCTGTCTGACCATTGCAGCAGTAAGCACAATGCTACTGTGCGGATTTGGAGGCGGTCCCGCGGCGAGTCCTCCTGGCGCTCTCGAAGTGGATCCATTGGCTATGACATACGGTCCGCCTGGGAACCTATGGGTTTTTCCAAATTCTACCTTGTCCGAGATCGAGAACGCAAGTCTTCTTGCTGATCATCTTGCATCCGCACTGGGCTATGGCCCAACGAACTACTCTTCCGAGAATGGATGGCAACCATCCTGGCCTGTATTCAGAAGAGCGCCTTCCGAGAACGATTTCTTTGACGGTTACTCCAGTGTCTCCGTAGATTTCTCCAGCAGCGATGGGTCTAAGTTCAGACTCTACTTCGATCAGATATATGCTAGCTTCAACTACGACAATAATGGTTCCCTCATAGATGTGGATTTTAGAGATGGCATTTTCCTCGGATTCCAGGCGACCTTGGTCGATTCCAAAATCATCGTACCAAACGCCTCGCAATATGAACCAACAGCTCGTCAGGTAGGCGAAGCCCTGGGCATCCCGACGAGGAATTTAACGGTTGTATCCTATCTCGGCATGTGGAACACCACGACGGTGATACTGTCCAGTACGCTCTTTGGATTCGATCTGTCGGGCTGCAACATCATGGCAGCTACATTTGACAATGGCACTGGCAGACTAGTCTCCTTCCAAGCTAGACCGTTCCTTGTTCTTCCGAGCGCCGCCCTCATCACACCGCAAGAGGCAATCGATATTGGAAGGGGGAGAGCGCCCTCCTTGTATCGTGCCGACGAGAAAGCTCAGATTTCTTCTGATGGACTTCTAGGAATTCGCCTCCAACCCGTCGACGAAGTTGGAGAGCCGACACCTGTTCCATACTCGCCGGGCAACTACTCGGTTGAGACTACGCTGAGGTTCGCATTCGGTTATGAATACCGGGCCAACGTGACTAGCAACATGTTCTTGATGAACTATCCGATTCTAATAGTGGTTGATATCGATTCGGGAGCTGTCCTTGTTGCGGGGCGTCATCCAATCCCGGTGCCATCAGCAGAATCTGGATGGATTGTTCTCAATCTTTGGACGGGTTCTCTCTTGATTCTGTCGTTCGCCTTTCTCATAGTACTTGGCGTGCTTGTCGGACCACCTGAGATCGCTATTGCACTCCTTGGTTCGTTCATGGTGCAGCTTCATGTCAGGCTTGCTGGCATCGATGCTCTGGAGAACTTCAGCAGAGGAAAGATCTACGGTTACATCAAAGGCAAACCTGGCTGCTCGTTCACCGAACTAAAGACAGAACTCCGGTTCTTCAATGGCAATCTAGCATACCATCTGATAGTCTTGGAGAAGCTTGAGCTGGTGCGGAGTGTGAAGGACGGTCGAACGAGACGGTATTTCCTCCAAGAAGATGGCGGGAGAATAATGAAAACCCAGTTTCTTGGAAAGGTAGAATCTAGGATCTTCAGAGTCATCAATGAAAAAGGACCTTTGTCTGGGACGGAAGTAGCTAAGGAGCTGAGCATTTCGAGGCAACGCGCTCACTACAATCTTAGGCACTTGCAGAACCGTGGGCTCGCAAAGCTGCTAGACTCCCGATGGCAAGCAGTACAACAAGAAACAAGCTACTTGGATGCAGACGGCGATTGATCCGCAGCCTAAAGCGCCCTCCCAATGACCAGGCCTTTGCCTGGAATCCGCCAGCCTTCAATAAAGTGGAGCGGGCAAGGTCCAAAATCGTCTCTTTTCAGACACCCGATCTTGGGCGTTGCGCCGAGCTCAATTCCCTACCGGTAATTGTATCTGGCAGCTTTAATAACCGGCAGATTCCGAGCTATATTCCGGTCCCTCGCACATTTCGTTCGGAACGATGAATACGCGTGTGTTCGTCCCTGAGAGACCACCCGACGTCATGGCTTCTGCCGACTTCTTCCGCGTGTCCTGCTCCAGCCGACTTCAAGTACGATCCCTCTTATTCGCCATGGCGACTGAAGAGGAGCGTCTCATTTGTTGTTCAACGCCATGAGTCCTGTCGGACAGTCTGTATCGGTCCGGTTCCTGAGAACCCTCAAGCAAGGAACTCACGCCCATTTGTGGGTAGCGCTTTTCATTTCTCTGGCATGCTGTTCCACGATTTCCAGCGCATCTTCTCTGCTTCCCAGTAGGCCTGAGTACTTGGAGATGAGGGCCGAGCCCTCGACAACCCCCGATGCTCCTGTAGCGAGCGCCTG
>Ga0315279_10004694_pt1 | contig 18207 bp, 17 predicted proteins | sample YL17G06_20_MG_FD_203694 | JGI IMG/M metagenome (GOLD analysis project Ga0315279, IMG submission 203694) | Sediment microbial communities from Yellowstone Lake, YNP, Wyoming, USA - YL17G06_20 | ecosystem: Environmental > Aquatic > Freshwater > Lake > Sediment | place: USA: Wyoming | collected... | reverse complement strand
TCAGGCTGTGGCAAATCCATGACAGCCCTTTCCATCTTGCGGTTAGTCCCAGAGCCACCGGGCAAAATTGTGTCGGGCCAGATCTATTTTAGGGGAAAAGATCTCATGCCGCTCTCTGAGAGGGCAATGCGAAAGATCCGTGGTAAGGACATATCCATGATTTTCCAGGAACCTTCTGCATCCATGAATCCTGCTTTCAGCATCGGAAATCAGATTCAGGAAGTCATCGGGTTTCATCAAGGGGGAGGAAGAAATACGGTCAGGGAAAAAGCCCTTGATATTCTTAGGGCCGTCCAAATCCCCGACCCGCGCCGCATTCTCTCACAGTATCCCCATGAGTTGTCCGGTGGGATGATCCAGCGCGTCATGATTGCCATGGCGATCACCTGTGTCCCCGATCTTCTTATATGTGATGAACCGACTACTGCGCTGGACATCTCCACCCAGGCTCAGATTATCGCACTTCTAAATGAGTTGAGGGAGGAGAGGGGCACGTCGATGCTTTTTATTACTCATGATCTTGGAATATTAAGCTGGATATGCACCTCCGCGGCAGTCATGTATGCAGGGAATGTGATAGAGTATTCCGACATTCGCAGTATCCTCCGAAGTCCCTTGCATCCTTACACTCAGGCCCTGATTGAATCGACGCCGAGACTTGACACCCCTTCCGATAGGTTGAAAGTCATCCCTGGACAAGTTCCCAACTTGGCCCACTCTCCTCCGGGCTGCAAGTTCCATCCCAGGTGCCATCTCGCTAAGGAGTCTTGCAGGGAGGCCCCTCCTCCTATGACAGAAAAAGAGGAGGGACATTGGGTAGCCTGTTTTTTTTCATAAAAGGAAGAAGAAATTGCACTCGAAGGATCGACATCGCCAGTTATTAGAAGTGGTAGACCTAAAAAAGTATTTTTATATCAAGAAGGGTTTCCGGAAACAAGAAATCCTGAAGGCTGTTGATGGAATTCATTTTCGACTGGATCAACAGGAAGCAATGGGGATTGTAGGAGAGAGCGGATGCGGAAAAACCACATTAGGGAAAACTATACTGAGACTGTACCAACCCACTTCAGGGGACATTTTTTTTAATGGAATAAACCTATGCAAACTGTCTGACGAGGAGATGAGGAGGATCAGGGGCCAAATGCAGCTCATTTTCCAAGATCCATTCTCTTCCCTCAATCCACGAATGAAAGTAGGGAAAATGTTAGATCAGATCCTTCATTCCCATGGATTCACAGATCCCGTGAAAAGAAAAATGAGATCTCATGAGATCATGGAAAAGGTGGGTCTCACACCAGCGGATCTGAAGAAATTCCCTCATGAGTTTTCCGGCGGTCAAAGGCAAAGAATTGCTATTGCCAGGGCATTGATTCTCAATCCAAAATTTATTGTGGCGGATGAACCATCGAGTTCCCTGGATATGTCCATTCAAGCCCAGATTCTGAACTTGATGAAATCGCTCCAGGAGGAGTTCGACATATCCTACCTTTTCATCACCCATAACCTGTCGGCAGCGAGATTTATATGCAACCGAATCGCTGTCATGTATCTCGGGAAAATTGTGGAATTGGCCAATTGCACGACACTCCTTAAAAATCCGGGGCACCCTTATACCATTGCGCTCCTCGCCCTCTGCCCAACCCCTGATCCGGACAGGAGAATTGAAAAGGTGCCCCTCACAGGAGATGTTCCATCCCCTGTTCATCTTCCTACAGGGTGTCGGTTTCATCCAAGGTGTCTTTACACAGAGAATTTATGCAAAAAGGAAGAGCCAAGCCTTGTTGAAACAGAACCAGGCCATTTTATTGCTTGCCATTTCCATAGAGCTTCCTAATCGAAATGGCTCTGTTCTTTTTGAGCTGAAGAAACTCGAACCAATCCAAAAGATACATCGGGAGATAGATTTGCTAAAAAACCATTTTTGTAACATGATGACCAATTAAAAGGAGGGCTAAATATGGAACTGGAAGGTAAAATCGCACTGGTCACAGGGGCTGGACGCGGAATAGGCAAAGGCATTGCTTTGACTTTTGCCAGAGAAGGAGCCGATGTTGCAGTCAATGATATCAACCTTGACACTGCTGAGGCTACAGCTTCAGAGGCGAGAGCTTTAGGCCGCAGGTCAATGGCCATCAGGGCCGACGTAGCAAAACAAGACGAGGTCAACCAGATGGTGGAGCGGATTATCCGGGAGTGGGGAGGGGTTGACATCCTCGTCAATAATGCAGGGTTTGGCAACCCCCTCATGGTGGAGGATATGACCGAGTCAGATTGGCACAGCGTCTTAGGTGTCATTTTAGATGGAGCTTTCTACTGTTCGAAGGCCGTCATTGAGACGATGAAGAATAGGGGTGGAGGGAAGATCATTAATATCGCCTCCCTGGCGGCAAAGAAGATGAGTCTCGGAAATTGCGTTGCCTATACAACATCCAAATCCGGGATTCTGGGATTCACCCGCCACCTTGCCTTTGAAATCGGGCCTTACAAGATTAATGTCAATGCTATCTGCCCTGGAGGCACACTCACGCCTGCGGTACAGGCATCACCTGTTCATCTGAGATTGAAGGACAGTAATCCTTTGAAGGACATCTGTAGACCCGAGGACATTGCTGAGGCCGCTCTCTTTTTGGCATCGAAAAGGTCAAAGATGATTACTGGCATTACCATCGACGTGGATGCTGGTGAACCCTTGGTCAGCCAGGACTGGGAGGGCTACGTCAAGAGGAGAAAAGAGGAATTTGCAAAGCGGAAGCAGGCTCACTGAAACGACATTTTTACCTATTGAATAAACCCCGTTAGGAATTCCAGCGGGGCATTAAACCCCGCCGGAATTTTATTAAAACGTAACCCCGCTGCAGAGCGGCGGCGCATTATTTCTAACGGGGTAAAGTGAAGAACCAATCAGAGACCTTGGTACAAAGCCTGAAACGGAGTAAAGAACCCCGCCCACAGGGCGGGGTTCTCAGGTGTGATCTTAATAAAGGGTCTTCTTCGGTGCCTTTGTGAGCAAATGAATGAGAAGGAAAGGAGATGCGATATGAAAGCAATGGTGATTGTTCAGACAAAGGAAGGAGGGAGACTGGAATGGCACGATGTTCCAGAACCTGAGCCGGGCCCTGGGGAGTTGTTAATGCGAGTGAAGGCAACGGCAGTGAACCACGCCGATCTCTACCAGCTCAAAGGTACATACGACCTAACAAAGAAAGCGCCTGATAGGATCATTGCCGGCCTTGAGGCCGCTGGCGAAGTGGCAGGGATTGGGAAAAATGTATCCGGGTTCGCAAAGGGCGATCGCATTATGGGAACCTGCGGGGGGGGATATGCGGAATTCACTACCCTGGATCACAGATTAGCCATCCCTGTACCTGCACGCCTGAGTTGGGAAGAGGCGGCGACCATCCCTGTCGCTTACATGACCGAACACAATGCCCTGATAACCAATGGGCGCCTGAAGGCCGGTGAAACGGTGTTAGTGAATGCAGCCTCATCAGGCGTTGGTGTGGCTGCTATTCAGATCGCAAAGTTCTGTGGTGCAAAGATAGTCATCGGTACCGCCAGCACGTCGAAGAAACTCGCGGCCCTTACGGCTCTTGGTATGGACCTCGGCATCAATTACCGCACCGAAAACTTCGCTGATGCTGTGCTCGCCGCCACCAATGGTACCGGAGCCGACGTGATTATCGACCACGTTGGGGGGCCCTATTTGAAAGAGAACCTTCGTTGCATGGCCTTAAAGGGCCGGCTGGTCAGTGTCGGCCGGCTCGGGGGAAAGACTGCAGAACTTGACCTCGAACTCATAGCGTATAAGCGCCTACAACTGATCGGTGTTACCTTCCGGACACGGACGATGGATGAGAGGATCGCCATCGCGCGGGGCGTCGTCGCCGACCTGCTCCCGGCGCTGGCCGATGGCCGGCTTAGGCCATTGATCGACCGTATCTTCCCGCTCCATCAGGCCGTTGAGGCTCAGGCCTACATGGAATCGAATGCTCAGATCGGGAAAATCGTACTCAAGGTATAGGATGCCTGTGACTAAATTGTAACAAAATCAATTCAAAAAGACTGCTGGGGGAAAAGGGTCACATCTTCATGTGTCAGAATTCATTGTGTATAATACATGCTTATCGTCTGGCTGCCTCAGGAAGGGCAGATAGATGGGAGGCTATGAGTTAGGAGGTTTTATGATGAAGGAGAGTATTGATCAGGCAAAGAAGGTCTTAAAGGATTGGAAAGGGGATTCTTACACTTGCGGAGAGGACGTGCTCGAAGTGACGGGCAAGTATGTTCGCCTGTATGGGGATAAGGTGACTCTTGTCGTCACCGAGTTAGGTCAGGTATGGATTGAGAAGTTTCTTGAGAGAGTGAAATCGAGCTTGAAGGTCAAAGGAGTGGTCTTTGAAATGATCAACGGGGCTCGCCCCAACGCTCCTCTGGAAGATGTCTACCGGATCAGCTTGCAAGTGGCCCGTTCAAAATCGAATGTGATTGTTGCCCTGGGAGGAGGAAGCACCATTGATGCAAGTAAGGCTGCAGCCGTTCTCAATACCTATTCTCCTGCAGAGGTGATGGAGATTTTGGGGACAGGCGTTTGTGAAGCCGATTCGATTGAGCCCTATTTTGGGACGGGTCTTGTGACTAAGATGAAGGAGAAAACAGGTAGACCGGTGTTGCCCGTTGTCGCTGTCCAGACCGCTGCCAGTTCAGGAGCTCATCTGACAAAGTATTCGAATATCACGGATCCTGTCACCGGACAGAAGAAGCTGATTGTAGATGAAGCCATTGTCCCTCCTGCATCGGTCTTCGATTTTAAGATCACCCTCGATTCTCCGATCAGTCTTACGTTGGACGGGGGTCTTGATGGGATCGCCCATGCCTGGGAGGTCTTCATGGGTGCAAGCGGTCCTGCCTATGAGAAGGTGAAGGAAGTAGCTCAGTTAGGCATCCGATTAGTGGTCTATGGCCTCCAGAAGATTAAGAAGGATAAGAGAGATCTGGAGGGAAGGATTGCGCTTGGACTCGGGACTGATTTGGGTGGATATTCAATCATGCTCGGAGGAACGAGTGGTCCCCATCTTGGAAGTTTCTCCCTGATCGATATTCTCACCCATGGCAGGGCATGTGCCCTATTGAATCCATATTATACTGTGCTTTTTGCTCCAGTGATACAGGCCCAACTGAAGACTGTTGGTGCGATCTTTAAGGAAACAGGTTATATTAAAGAAGAGATTAAGAACTTGAGTGGAAAAAAGTTGGGATTGGCCGTAGCGAACGGGATGATTGCTTTTGCAAAGGATCTGAACTTTCCGACAACTTTGAAAGAGGCCGGAGCAACCCAGAAACATATCGAAAGGATGCTTACCGCTGCAAAAAATCCCCAGCTAAAGATGAAACTCCAGAATATGCCGACTCCGATGGATGCAGAAATGGGGGATGTAGATCGATTGATGAAGCCGGTCTTAGAAGCCGCGTTTACAGGGGATTTAAGTCTTATTCCATAAACTAATCTTGGCTGATAGCAAATAGCTTATAGCTCATAGTTAATAGTTTTTTTGCCATTTGCTATTGGCCATAAGCTATTAGCCAATGTGGGGTTAAAAGAGCGATGGGACCTGATCTCAGGAAGATTATTAAAAAAATAGATACGAGGGATTGGAAGAAAGTTTCTGTGGAGTTTGGTCGGAATTCCTTGGAGATTTTTGTCCCTCCGAACTGTGTTGAGTTAGGGATGAAGGATGTACCTGTTCTTCCAGATCCCCAAAAGGCAATTGAAGAAGCTTTTTTAAACCCCATTAGCAGCGCCACTCTGGAGGAGATCATCCGAAAAAAAGGGAAGCCCCCTGGTGAAATGTCAGTAACCATTGCGGTTTCCGATATCACAAGACCTGTCCCTTATAAAGGGGAAAGCGGCATCCTTCCCCCTTTGCTCGGTCGCTTGGAATCTTCAGGGATCAAGAAAGAGAACATCAAGATCATTGTGGCCACAGGAATGCATCGAGCAAGTACCAATGAAGAGAAAGTGGAGATGTATGGGAAGGAGGTCGTTGAACAATACACGATCCTTGACCACGATTGCGAGAATAATGCTCTTCTGGAGAGTATAGGAAAGACAAAAAGAGGGACCTATGTCTATGTCAATCGGGATTTTTATTTCGCGGACCTGAAGATTGCTACAGGACTCGTTGAGAGCCATTTTTTCACCGGGATCTCCGGCGGGAGAAAGACCGTCTGTCCTGGATTGGTAGATGTAAAGACCATACAGAAATTTCACGGTCCTCACTATCTTGAAGACCCCAATGCAACGAACCTGGTTCTCGATGGGAATCCATGCCATGAAGAAGCTCTGGAAGTTGCCCAGACGGTTGGAGTTGATTTTGTTATCAATGTAAATCTGGATAAAGATTTGCGCCTCGTTCGAGTCTTTATGGGTGATATGGTGGAGGCGAATTTGAAGGCCTTTGAAATGATCAAGGGTTATGCGGAGATCCCCCTGAAGGAGGAGTTCGACATCGTACTCACTCACAGCGGATATGTGGGAAGAGATCATTACCAGACCGCTAAGGCAGGAGTAGGTGCTCTTCCGGCAGTGAAGGAAGGCGGTATCCTGATTATTGCTGCCAACAATCGGGACTTTGAACCCATCGGCTCTCCGGAATACAGAAGTCTGATTCACTTGTTGAAATTGCAGGGGCCGGACGGATATCTCGATTTGCTTCGAACCCCTCACTGGAAATTTACCAAGGATCAATGGGAGCCCGAAGTCTGGGGAAAGGTCTTGAGAAAAGTGGGAGAAGAAGGATTGATTTACTGCTCACTCGAGATTGAGAGAAAAAATTATTGCTTGCTTCCTAGTGTCTGTGGCCTTGATTTCCTTAAAGGCAAAAGAATCAAGCCCTCTCTTGAAAAGGCACAGGAGATGGTTCAAAAAGCTGTCCTCTTTGCAGTGAATCGATACCGGGAAAAAGGGATCGAGCCCGCCATGGCCTTCATCCGCGAAGGCCCTTATGCCGTGCCCATGCTTGAAAAGAATTAGGGAGTTGGGGGGTTAGGGAATTGGGGAACTCTTTAATCTTCAGGCTCCCCATCTCCCCATTCCCCGAATCCCCCATTCCGTAATTACTCGAACGTTGCTCCGGTGCTCGCCGATTGCACCAGCTTGGCATACCGCTTCAGATATCCTTTGAGCTTCTTCTGACGCGGTTTCCATTGTGATAATCTCTTCTTCAACTCCTCATCCGAAATAAGTAGATTCAGTCTCTTGCCAGGGATATCGATCTCGACCATATCTCCATTACGAACTGCAGCGATAGGGCCTCCCTCGGCAGCCTCCGGAGAGATATGGCCGATCGCAGCCCCTCGGCTTCCTCCTGAAAAACGGCCATCCGTGAGCAGGGCCACATCCCTGCCTCTTCCCACACCCACAATGGCAGAAGTTGGAGCCAACATCTCTCTCATTCCCGGCCCACCTTTCGGACCTTCATATCGGATGACAACCACCTCACCCTTTTGAATCTTTCCGTCGAGAATTAGTTTCAAAGCCTCTTCCTCGGAATTGAAAACCCTGGCTGGCCCTCGGTGTTTGAGCATGGCATCATCAACGGCCGAACGTTTCACCACTGCACCTTCGGGTGCCAAATTTCCGAATAGGACAGCAAGGCCTCCGGTTGTGTGATAAGGTTTTTTGATAGGGCGGATTACCTCTGGGTTACTGTTTTTCTTTCCCTTAAGATTCTCTCCAATAGATTTTCCTGTGACAGTTATTGATTCTTTATGAATCAGACCCCCTCGACTCAACTCGAGCATCAGTGCAGGGATTCCTCCAGCCTGGTGAAGTTCTTCGAGGTGATGAGGCCCACCGGGTGACATGTTACAGAGATGGGGAGTTCTTTCACTGATATCATTAAAGGTTTGAAGAGAAAGTTTAGCTCCAGCCTCCCGGGCAATGGCAGGGAGGTGAAGCGTGGTATTAGTGGATCCTCCAAAGGCCATATCTACGGTTACGGCATTTTCAAATGCCTTCTTTGTTAAGATTTTTGATGGCGTCAAGTTCTTTTTGATCAGTTCCATGATCTGCATCCCAGTTTTTTTTGCAAAGCGGATTCGCTCAGCAAAGACGGCTGGAATAGTGCCATTATAGGGAAGGGCAAGGCCGAGTACCTCGGAGAGGCAGTTCATTGAGTTTGCAGTAAACATACCTGCGCAAGAGCCCACTCCCGGGCATGCACAACCTTCTACCTCTTTCAAGTCCTCTAAGGTCATCTCTCCAATCTTCACCTTACCAACACACTCAAAGACCGTGATCACATCGAATGGTTTTCCCTTGAACTCACCCGTCAGCATAGGGCCTCCGCTCACGATAATGGCTGGGATATCGAGCCTTGCCGCTGCCATCAGCATCCCGGGAACGATCTTGTCACAATTTGGGATGAGGACCAGACCATCGAAGGGGTAGGCCATTGCCATCGATTCAATTGAGTCTGCGACCAGCTCTCTTGAGCTGAGTGAATATTTCATCCCCTCATGGCCCATAACAATACCATCGCAAACCCCTATGGTGAAAAACTCGAGTGGGGTTCCTCCTGCCATGCGGATTCCCGCTTTAACGGCATCTGAGATTTGATGGAGATGGAGATGACCTGGGATCACTTCATTGGCGGAGTTGGCAATCCCAATCATAGGCCGTTCAATCTCTTCATCTGTCAATCCCAAGGCCTTAAAAAGAGACCGATGGGGCGCCCTTTCGAGTCCTTTTTTCATTGCGTCAGATCGCATTCTCTTCTCCTTTCGCTTCTTCCTTAATCCCCCTTTGTAAAGGGGGACTAAGGGGAATTACTATGTTTTCTTATTATTCATATTTTCTTCACTTCTAACACAAGATCTTTTTTGAAACAAGGGAAGGGTTGTCATAAAGTCAATTTCAAATGTCAAGATCCCAAAAGATTTTCTGCCCCACCAGATTGAAAGGGTTGACAAAATAACATAAAAGCTATATTTATAATCTTACGATTAATGACCAGTGACCAGAGACTAACGACTAAATAATGCCTGGGTGGCGGAATTGGTAGACGCAAGGGACTTAAAATCCCTCGGTGGTCCCCTACCGTGCCGGTTCAACTCCGGCCCTAGGCACCAGAGAGCGAAAGGGGTTGAGAGAAATTCCCAACCCCTTTCGTTACCAAATAACACGTATGACGTCCCTAAAACCTTTGTGTACCTTTTCTAAGCTTTTGCCAAAACTCGCCAATCTTTCTGTAATTCCTTCTGAATCAACTTAGGGATTTCGAATTCGCAAGGGACTTTAGTCTGGCAGAGGCCACAGCCTGTGATCTTGACACCATATTCGGCTTTTTTGCCTTGGAGGGTGACCCTATAAATATATTCGAAGCATTTATCTTTGTCATGCCCATTGGATGTGATTGCTCCAGCCGGACAGCGGGCCGCACAGGTTTTGCAGGTATGGTTGAAGAAGTAAAGACAGTTGATCCGATGATGAGGATAGATCTTTTCCGAAGGTTTGAGGGGTAAATCCGTGACTACACTGCCAACTCGCATAGCCTTGCCCTTTGCAGTGATCAGCCCATCGCTGAGCCCGAAAGCTCCAAGACCGCAGGCATAAGCTGCATGACGCTCGGACCAACTGGAGGCGAAGCCGACCTTCGAAGATTTGAGTCGTCTCCAGTGGGGAGAGTTCATCGGGGCAACAGCTTTGTATCCTTTCTTTCTTAAAACAGAGACGACGTAATTTCTCAATTTGACGTTGAACTGTTCGCCGAAATCACGGGCGTGGGCCCAGAGCAGGGAAGGGTACTTGGATTCCTTGCGGTTACTCTTACGGATGTCTTCAGATGCTGGCAGCACCCAGGAGATGACCGAGAGCTCTTTTGGCTGGCTACCCTTTCCAAAAGTCAGCTCGAATATCTCCTGTGGGGTGAAATGGAATTTCCCGATAATCTTCTTATAATGTTTGAAAAGAGGATCTTTCCCCGAGGCGAATCCGACCAAAGGGACTTCCCAATATCTGCCTCCGTCAACTTTGCGGCGGTTGGCAGGGCTTTTCTGGACGAAATTGGCAATGGTTCTCTCGATAAATTTCTCCGGATTTTTGTCAAATGCAATTCTCTTTGCGCCTCTCATACTTCCCCCTAAAAAGACGAAATTCGTTCTTTGCCCAACACAGATTCCCATCCCGTACAAGAGTAATGGTAATCATTAAAAATAGAAACCTCCAGCACTTCTCTTAAATATGGGAAGTGTCCCTCCACCAAACTATTTTTCTAATTGAGTCATCTTGACTCCCACTCTTGTTACGACGATGTGAGAGAACTCGGAGTCTTTGGTGGCTCCATGCCAGTGTTTCTCGCCAGCCGGGATTAAGACAATCTCCCCCACCGTTACAGCTTTCTTTTCTTCTTCCGTAGCCACAATGCCCTTTCCCGCAATGATTATCAGGACCTGATCACCATCATGCGTATGGAATTTGTTCCTCACTCCTTTACCAAAATTCACAATGCTCACCATCAAGTCTTTACTATCAGACACGAGAGACTGTCTTGTTACATCTGGTCCTGTAAAAAGCGGGATTAGATAAGGTTCTTTAGAAACTTCGTTCATCTTTACTATTTTCATCTCTCCCTCCTATGAAAATACTGCAGGCTGACGACTGGTGAAGCTGATTTTTACGGGATCAAAGCCCATGCTGCGTTGTATTCGGAAAAATGACAAAAGCAAAAAACAGGAAATAGGTGTTTAACTTTATAATTTTTACCACATTTTAGGTTTGGATTCTACAGTCTTTTTGTAGAAATTCCATCGATGCTAGAGGTGGTGGCTCTTCGTTTATTTCCGATTGAAATAGGCACAATTAAGAGAAACCGTCTCTCTTGGAGAAAGAATTGCCACCTAACTGGATTCAAAATCTTCTCATGAATAGACCAAAAGTGAAACATTATTCTCCTGAAACAGAATCAACGTTATAAAATATATTCTTAAGCTTTGTCAGATCCTCCTGGGGAAGGGCTGGCCGGGAAAAGGATTCAATATTCACCTTCAAATGATCGGGATTCCCTGTTCCGGAAAGAATGACATGGGTTCCTGGCTCATAACAGCAGAAACGGTATGCCGCATCTGTTAAACTTATCGCACCACCCTCATGGATAAGAAAGCCGAGCGGATCATTTTCATCAATATGAGAAGGATTCACCTGTTTTTTCTCTATTAATTCTGCAATAAGCTGCCTGAGGCGTTCCGGCCTACTGAAGGCGAGTCGCACTGCAAACATGATCATAATACCGATATTTTTCTCTATACTCTTTCTAAAAACCAGATCACGGGCAGACTGATTAAGGATATTGAAACCAACCATCATCACATCCCAGATATTATCCTGCAAGGCACGCTGGAGCATGGTGTGCTGCGGATCGGAAATAAACCGTTCGGTTATTCCAACAAAACGTATTTTCCCCTGTTCACGCATCTTTTCGAGTATGGGAAAACTTTCTGGAATAAGATAATCATATTCTTGTCGATTCACTGAATGGAGGTTGTAGATGTCAACATAATCAGTGCCAAGGCGTTTCAGGCTCTCCTCAAGGCTTTTCCTAACATCTTTTTGAGTAATATCCTATAATCCAGTATGGATCTCCTTTCTCTGAAGCCAATCCCTAATGTTTACGAAAAAGACCATCACATCGCAAATCCTCTTGGTTCACGATGGCTATCTCTCCTCCTTTACAATTATCACCGACGTTGAAAGTCATTGAAGATTACCATTAGACCCGGCCTCGGTTTCGTCGCGCAGTTCGGCCAGCAGTTTTGAATGGCGGGAGAAATACCACAAGGCGGCCCACACCAATAGGAGAATCCCCACCGCAGCGGCGATGTAAAGCGGTGTGTTTCGGCCGGTCAGCTTGAACATGCCGCTGGCTACCAGCGTGAACGGGATGGCCTCGGGTAGAATCCCGAAGGCCGTCCCAAGCAGAAAGTGGCGGTGTCGGATGGGCGACAGCGCCAGTAGAAAATTGATGATCAACCCGCTGATGGGGAGCTGGCGTACGGCAAAGACCAGCAGCGCCGCGGAATGCCCGTGAAAATGCGCCTTGAGTTGCCTGGCCCGCGGCCAGTGGCGCAGGACGAAATCCCGGCCGCCCCAACGAATAAACAGAAACAGGGCATAATAACCGGCCAGTGTCGCTACTTGCGTCCACAACAAGCCTTGCCAGAATCCGAACGCTAGGCCGCCAATGGGGCAGAATATCAGACGTGGCATGCCCGCAGCCACCAGCGCGAAAACAATCCCCATCCATGCCGCTGGCCCAACCCAACCCAGCGATAACAACCAGCATTTGATGCTCTGGATGTTGCCGAGATACTTCCGTGCCGGCGTGAAATAGACCAACGCAAACGCGGCCGCCACCACAGCCAGCATGATCAGCGGTTTCCATGCGAGATTCGCCACCCGGGATTTCGGGGTATGGGCAGTCTTCATACAACCGGATCGTCTACGGAGTCCTGGGATTCCAAAGTCTCTCGGAGCCCCTTGACGATAGGTCCATCCTCCTTCCAAAGATGGCAGGTATTTATGAATTTTTTTATCGTCTGTTCGCGAAGGCGCTTTCTTCCTCTTTCCCCGCCATAGGCAGCCCAGTATCCCTGGACAGCGGATTCCCCCATGGCGATGACGAGGCTAGTCAGGTGTGCACACCCTTTTACGCCTCCGATGACCCTCTTTACCTTCATAGTGAAGCCTGGGGCGATCCCCAATCCCTCCAAATTCCGGATCCAGGGAAGCACCTCTGGGCATTCTTCCCTCGGATGATGAGGCATTGTGGCCTCTGCTTGCTCGATCAACATCCCAGGCCCCTTGACCTTCAATCCAATTACCATATGGTGCACAAGCTTGGCCTCATCTGAAGCTTCGTTTTGCCTCGGCCGATACCGATGGTCTATGAGGCTACCCTCCACAAGGATATAATGGTCCCCCAGATCGGAAGCTTGTATTGAAATTTCCCTGGTGTGAACAAGTTTCTTCATGAGTCTCCTCGGCTTTCAATTCTCAGCGTGTGTTCTTTAGAGCTATTTTTCCAATGGAAGATTCCAAATGATGCAAGAAATGCTTAAAAATCTTTTCTCACCCATCAGTTCCTTCAAATGGGAAGAACATAATCATTATTGCTACATTTAACCAAATAATTCAATATGTAATAAGGGATTATGTTTGTTGTAAAAATTGTTTTTTTAAAATACGATAATTGACCAGATTTAGGATAGACCGAATTGTAAACAGTCTCCATTATTGATTTCCATTTGAAATCTTGCAACTTGAAAAAAGATTAGAAGATCACGACTTCAGGAAGAAGTTAAGTAGAGATATCCTTGTGCTCCCAATCAAAAAAGAAGTTTATGAAAAAGTTTAGATCGGAGGCAAATTAAGCGGGTAGTTTTTGAGGAGTACACCTACACAAGTCTTTACCCCGTTAGAAGGCTCCGCTGCTTGCAGCGGGGATGAAGATAAGTTCCTTTTGAAACCAACACGGGGTTTAATGCCCCCGTGTGAGCTGTCCCGTTAGAAGGGCGAAGCTCTTCTAACGGGGTTTACTCAAATTCAATACCATTTCACTTTAAAATGTCAATTTTTTGTTGTCCAGGAAAAAGGTCAGATTCCTTCTCGAACGTACGTTTCATGCTATCCAATTAGACATTGGCTATCAATGTAGCATGGGATTCAATTTTTGGATTAGGAATATTAAAATCAGAACAGCAGTTCTTTTCATCCCAGATGAAGTCGTCATATCCCAGTTCAAGCAACCTGTCATGAATCATCCTATCGTAATGAGCCTTAATGGATCTAACATGCCTCTGTATATCCTTATTCCTTACTTGCTGGGCAGTGTTGCTGATGTACTGTATGTAGCATAGCTTTGGAACCCGGATCATTCGGGTCTTAAGAAAAGTCCTGACCATTATCTCATAGTCATCTGCAACATGAAGCTCCTTATTATGTCCCCCTATGGATTCATAGAAGGACTTCCTCCAAGCCCGTATATGGTTAGGGCTTGAGACAATATGCCGAATCGTTTTCGCATTTATGTTGCAGGCATTCCCCGACTTATATATCTTGCCCTTATATTCAACATCGGTATAGGAACCATACCCAAAGGCCCAGCCCTCTCGGTAGGTGTAACTTGTACCGTCCTCATAGATTTCAGCACAGTCGGTGTATAGGAAACCGGCCTCTGGAAACTGTTTAAAGCCCTTAACAACGCTATCTAGGGCATAGTCCGTCAATTCATCATCATGGTCGAGTTCTACGAGTATATGGCCCTTTCCGAGGCTACAGGCCCAGTTCTTTATCTTACCTATGATTCCTGAGTGCTCCCATGGCTTAAAGACCTGTATCCTATGATCTTTCTTGGCAAGGTTACTTAACATTTTAAATGTTTTTCGATCATCATCTGAGTCATCCACTATTATCCATTCCCAATTGGTATAGGTCTGTTCCTTGAGGGATAGGAATGGCCGATAGATTTTTTCCCCGGTTTTATAGGCGGGGGTAAAAACGGTAACGAGGGGATTGTCATCCGCTTCATGGTCGGTAAACATGTTTGTTAAATAGCAGTTGTAAGCATCTATCCCAAGCTGAGTTAGGTCTGGCAGGGTATCATAATGGAGCCATCTCTTTCGGATCTCGAAAGGCGCTTTTATAAGATTAGGGAAGGAAGGTGGATCACCAATCGTTATGATGACATGTGGCCTATCCTGTATGAGAACCTGTTCGAGGTCAGAATCAGAAGAATAACATCGGCAGTCGAGCCTCTTCTCCTCATAGTCTTCCAATATGGGACTGACTAATTCAAAATCATCGTCACCAAAGATACAAATTATTGGTAACTTCTCGCTTGCTTTGAATAATTTGACTGCGATAGTCATCAGTTTGATGAGTGTTTTCTTGATAATAGCTCGCTTGGAGACTGTATTGCTCTCCTTCTTCGGGCTACAGTCAAATGCGACCACCCTCATTTTATTCTCCTCACTTTTAATCTCTTTCGTTATGGTCCAATCTTCTCTGGAAAACAACCTTTTTACGGATACAATCTAAGCATGCATACATATCTTCACCTTTGTAGGCTTGGCCATCAGTTTTTCAATTCTGGCATGGATCTTACTCGTTTCTGGAGCCTTTTCATATTTTTCCCAGTCAGCGACACTCTGCCAAGCTGAGATCACAACATAATTTTGAGGGTCATCCCGGACTCGAAGCATCTCGCCTGAGATATAACCTCTTGTGAAGATTGCTTCCGATCTCAGTTTCATGAGGAGTTTAGCAAAATCCGCTTCCTTTCCTTTCTTTACCTTCCGGTCGATAATGATCCTCACCGACATTGCCCTGCACCTCCTATGTATTCTTTATCACGCTATGAGTCCTCCTTCATTCTCCTTTGCAAGGGCGACATAATCGCGAAACCATTAGTGAGTATTGGGTGGAGGATCTTCAACTCTTAAGAGAGTTAAGGCCGGAGGAGGTGCGGGCCTCGCGCATTCCTCCGGCCAAAGGGGCTACCTGCACGTTACAAACCAACTCAACCTTATTAGTACATTCGTTTGTGGTGGGCGTCCTTAGCCCAACGCGCGATATTCTTTGGTTTGTCAGAGTCGAAGATTTTGTCTCCCTTGCCTACTGGTTGCATCTCAATCACATCGGCTGTATACACGATATATTTCTTCTGCTTTTTGCCTGGGTAGTTGGGGTTAAGCTCAATCACAGTAGCACCCATGCCGAGGGGACCTCCGTGTTTGCCGCCCCTGGCCGTGTAGAAGAAGGCCGTGTTACCGGGTTCCTTTAGCGCTTCGATTTTCTGCTGTATCTCAGCCTGAGTAAAAATGGGGGTATCCCAGTTGACCTTCTTCTTTTCTTCCAATTTGACCTGCTTCGCCCCCTCATCGAACCACCCTTCATAGATTATCAAATCCGGGCACTCGTCAAGAGAAGTGTAGTCCTTAACCTGTACTTTCTTTGCTATCGCTTCAGAGTCGTCGAAAACCCGAATATTAAATGTCGCTCCAGTTGTACTCTTACGCTCAACAGCCTTGAGAAGCTTCACCAAATCGGGGTCCATTTTTCTCTCGGCTACCAGATAATTTTGCACTGGCCCCGGAATTTCTTTTGGCCCTGACAGTTTCCCTACCTCTTTCGCTGACTTTTTGCCCCAGAACATCTTCTTATACCTCCTTTCATGATTATCTTGCCGCCGATCTTTCCCATTTCCAATAAGCTTTAATTAGAGGAATTGGAAGGCTTTGCAAACTTCTCAGGGCGCACCACGTGAGTTTCTTTATCGAAGTAGCCTTCCCACAGTATCAAATCAGGATGTTCGTCCAGCGAGCTCCAGTCTTTTACTTTGACACCTGCCCGTGCTACTTGGGCCTCATCGAAAACGCGGCAGTAGAATGCCGTCTTCTTATCGGTTGGGCGAACTACTCCTTTTAGTTTCCAGACCCAATCGGGGTTTTTATTCTCTTGGGCTACCATGTGGCTCCCTACCGGCTGAGGTATGCCCTTGGGTCCTGGCAATTCTACCTCCCCCGCCTTAGTTTCCTTACGTTTCCAAAACATTTCCATCCTCCTTGTACTGAATTCTGAATTGAGACCCTTTTAAAAATTTCCCTCATTCTCTTTTGAGACCATGATCAGAATGGTCTTAACATTCCCTGATTTTGATGGGATGTTTGAATCAATCTTGCCTAAATTAGCAAGTTAGATTAAGAAATGAAGGTTTGGTTAGGAAAGGAATATTAAACGTATCTTCTCAACAACGTAGAATCGGGGTTCTTCGATTGAAAAGAGAGGTTAGAAATGAAAAAAGAGGAATCTGTTGGATGGGGTTAATACAGAGTGCTGATATAACGGAAAATCTACTTGGCCCAGATATTTTCAACCGAGTTACAGAAGTGGCAAACAGAAATTCCTGATCGAAAGTTTCAAATTTTGGACCGTGAGAAATAAAATCGGCTGATGCCAAAGTGCAGTACTGGAAGTAAGCTGAAGACAATGGGATACTAAAAGTTATTATGATCACCAGAAAAATTTGGATTCTCTTGAAATTTCTGTTCATATCAAAATCCCAGCTTATATTTCACTTCAGGTCTACCCATTATTAAATCCTATTTATCAAAAAAAGTGGCTTTTGTCAATCATAGAATTCTATTAGTTTGAGACATCAGCACACGCAATGAGGTTTATGAATTACAGATTTAAATCTGCACTAATGAAACACAACGCTTTGATAACGATTGCAGGAAGAACTTAAGTAGAAATATCCTTCTGTCCCCTGTCGGGTATCCCAATGTCGTTTGGAAAATGAAACGATCTTAATAAAATCTGTCAAATTTCACATAAGAGGTCAACAAGAATCTAAGGCCCCAAAATAGACATTAAAAAGGGTGAACCTTAAAAATTCTTCTCCCCTGGTGGGAGGGGATTGAGGGGAGGGGGACGCAAATTTGTGTGTGTCCACCCCCACCTTTACCCTGTGGAGTAGCGAAACATACTCCACAGGGCAGGCCCTCTCCCGTCAAGGGAGAGGGGAAGTAGGGGGTATAAATTTCCATTTTTTTGAATTATTCTGTTTCTTGATTATTCGGGGAAGTTTTAGTATAGTTTCCATAAATATCAGGTGATAGGTAATAGGTGATAGGTGATAGGTAATAGGTAATAGGTAATAGGTAATAGGTAATAGGTTATAGGCTAATGACAAATAACCAATGAGCAATGACCAATGACCAATGAGTAAAGAGCCAAAGTCCTATAGGATTAAAAAAAATAATGATTATTTGCAGATGAAATCGGAAGAACAGGTCGTTCAGAAGTTTCCTTATCAGTGTCCTTATTGCGAGCAGCCTATCTCTTATGATCAATTCCATCTGAAAGTGGGAGAGAACAAGATCCAATGCCCCTCCTGCAAGAAGATTTATATCAAAGTGGTTTCCGTCCCGTGTGGAGAAGGAGAGACGAAAAAGTAAATGCAGAAATCACAGCCTCAACATTTTAGGAATCGCCTTCTGACTCCTATCCAATATGTGAAGGGAGTAGGACCAAAGCTTGCCAAACTCTTCGAGAAGAAAGGGATTCGAACTGTTGAAGATGCTCTCTACTTTCTCCCCAGGTGCTATGAAGACCGCCGACATTTGGAAAAGATATCTGAGTTGAAAACCGGA
>Ga0315279_10004693_pt1 | contig 18207 bp, 13 predicted proteins | sample YL17G06_20_MG_FD_203694 | JGI IMG/M metagenome (GOLD analysis project Ga0315279, IMG submission 203694) | Sediment microbial communities from Yellowstone Lake, YNP, Wyoming, USA - YL17G06_20 | ecosystem: Environmental > Aquatic > Freshwater > Lake > Sediment | place: USA: Wyoming | collected... | reverse complement strand
CTCGCAACCACGCCAGCCGTTTGCTATCTGGCGACCAGATTGGCCAAAGGTCACGTTCAAATCCCTCTGGACCATCATCCACGGGTTTTATTCTTTCAGTATCCAAGTCAAGCACATTAACGCGATACATAAACTCAAGCTCATATCTCCAATTAAATGAAGGGCGACGCGATTGCACGATGCAAGCCAGAGACCTCCTATCTGGAGATAAACATGGAGCTAATATGGAGACTTCACCTTTGTAAAGCCAGCGAACCACGCCTCTGTTTATATCTATTTCAGCAAATCCCCATATTCCATCGGAGGTCTTGGAAATGACCACAAGCCGCTGAGAATCGGATAACCAAGCTGGCATTCGAGTAATCTCAAGCCCCGCAGCAGATACCTGCTGCTCCTGTGCAGATTCTAGATCGAGCACAAAAACACGGCCGGCAATTCCCCAGCCTCGGGTGAAAGCAAACCGTTTACCGTCAGGCGACCAAGTCGTGTCACCATCATAAATGTTGTTGTCAGTCAGCTTCTTCAGTTTTTTGCCCCCCTCCTCACCAATATAAATCTCGGTGTTAGCGTACCAATTATCACTACTTCCCATTGTGAGTAGAAAGTATGTGCCGTCCGGCGAATAGCAGAAGTCGCGGATCTCTGGACGATCAATGGTGGCCTGCACCAGTTGCATCGTCTTTCCTGTGGGAAGATCGATCATCTCCACAGTATAGGGCTGAGGATGGGAAAGTTTTATGAACGTGATCGTTCCCTGAAAACATTCTGTTTCTTCACACAGAACCTCATCAGGCAATCCCATTATTAAAACCATGATTAAACAAGTTATCCTTCTCATTCTATAATGACATCAAAGAATGATTTAACTTTAGTTTCTGCCCAAGTATTTTCTGTACAGCTAAAAACGCAGGTGTATTGTCTTTAAGCTCAAAGACCGTTTTGCCCTGCATCGAAGCATTAAACACAGACTCATCGAATGGAATGTACCCAAAGGGTTTCAATTCGCCCATTTCGTTTCTTATCTCTGGTCTCCGTTGCTTCGAGTCACGGGTCACGAGCGACTGGTCACGGCTTTCGTTCCATATAACGCCAATTTCTTTTATAGATACAGGCAATCTTTTTGCAAGCTCGAAAATCCTTTTGGCAGTTTCTGCCCCCAGCGAAGTCGGCTCTGTTACGATACATAATATGTCAACATTATTTGTGGTCCTGCGGGACAGGTGCTCCATCCCCGCCTCGTTATCTATAATTACATATTCATATTGTGAACTTAACTTATCCAGAAACTGCCGCAGGATATTATTTACCGCACAATAGCAGCCCGGCCCTTCAGGCCTGCCCATAACAAGCAAATCAAACCCATCAGCCTCAGTTATTGCTTTCTGAATATCATATTCAAGCGACCGCAGCCTATCGGTGCCTGTATTAGCAGGCGCTTTGGCCCGCGCATCTTCACGAATATCAGCGATAGTGCCGACCGGCTGAACTCCCAACATCAAGCCAAGACAGGAATTAGGGTCGGCATCCACTGCAAGTATGGCCCCCCTGCTTCTGTGTGGCACGGCCATCCTGGCCGTGTCTTCACGGGCTGGAAGCCCGTGCCACAGTAACCTTACAATCATCGCGGCTATGGTCGTTTTGCCTGACCCGCCCTTTCCGCTTATCGCAATTGTTTTCGCCATATCAAATTTTCTCCGGTGGCACGGCCATCCCTTCGACTACGCTCAGGACAAGCTTGGCCATGTATTGTGGCACGGCCATCCTGGCCGTGTCTAGTCTTCACGGGCTGGAAGCCCGTGCCACGCTGGAAGCCCCTCCCACCTTCACCGATGGAAACAGCGACAAATCCGTATGAGGCAGGAAACTGGCCCTGATAAATTCATCCATATACTTCGGATGGCTCATCAAATCAAAATATGTCATACTCTGGGCAATTTTTTCAGCGGTCTTGAGTGCCTTGCGGCTCAATAGAACCGTCTTTGCTCCCGCAATGGATGTATTTCCCACAAAGTGAATCTTCTCCACCGGCACATCGGGCAGCATTCCGATAGCAACCGCGTGCCGAACATTCAAAAAATTTCCAAATCCGCCGGCTAAATAAATTCCTTCCAAATCTTCCGTCTTTGTCTGGGTGGACTCCATCAACACTCTTATTGCGGCAAAAACTCCCGCCTTGGAACGGACTAAATTATCGATGTCCGGCTGGGTAATTACTATCTCCTGTCGGCCGTTCCCACCTTGCACCAACTGAAACTGCAATCCATCCTCACCTTCTGTTACCCGATACTTACCATTGGTCCCGAACCGCCCCGTCCGGTCTATGATTCCATTTCTAAATAATTCGGCAAGCGTATCCAATAAGCCCGACCCGCAAATGCCTACCGGGCGGCTGCCGCCTATAGTCTTAAACTCAACAGCCCCATTCCCGAAAATAGTCATCTTCTCAATAGCACCTGCCCCCGCCCTCATACCGTGTTTGACCCCGCTGCCCTCAAACGCAGGCCCCGCTGAGCTCGAAGCACAAACCAGCCAGTCTCGATTACCCAGAACCACTTCGCCGTTTGTCCCGATGTCAGCAAAAAGCGAGATGCCCTTTCTGGTATAAATTCGCGTTGTCAATACACCCGCCACTACGTCGCTGCCCACGTATGCAGCAACGCTCGGCAGACAGTATAATAAACCTCGCTTATTGATTTGAATGCCTGCCTCCGCTGCACGAATTGGCGGAATAAAACCGGCTGAAGCAACGTATGGCTCTCTGCGAATTCGCGTCGGATCCAGATTCAATAAAAAATGCAGCATCGCTGTATTGCCCGCACAAACAATCGTGGTAATATCCTGCAAATCAATTTTCTGCCTTTCCGCCAGTGTTACTATCAGATTATTCACATCTCCGACAATACGGTTCTGCATCTCGTCAAACGCATTATTTTCCTCGGCGTAGATAATCCGGCGTATATAATCATCCCCGAAATTTATCTGGCTGTTATATGTAGCCTCATTATCTATCGTAGTAGCTTTTGTTAAGTCAACAAGATGGGCAACGACAGTGGTTGTCCCCAGGTCAACAGCCACAGCAAAATTCTTTTCAGAATGGTTGCCTGCCTCAATCTCGATAACTTCGGTGGTCTCTCCTCGGCGGCCTATCGTTACCGTAACCTTGTAGCCGCAGCTTGTCAGCACTCCGGAAAGTTTTTGAAGGATTCTGTAACCGGTCTGCATTATAGGAGCATCAATCCGCTCCCGTATGGCCAGGTATAAACGCTCGTGGTCTGCGGTGTGGTCCCGAACGCTCGGCGGAGTAATTTCAAGATATAACTTTTGCACCAGCGGGTCGAACTTAAACACCCCTGCTTCCACCTCGCCGGCAAGCTCGCTAAATCGATGGGCGTCGGAATCCATCAATATCTGACTTGTCTCCAGAGTGTGAAACTTCGGGATAGTTACAGTCATATCGGAGAGCACTGTGGTCTGGCAGGCCAAAACAACGTTCTCCCTCACTTCATTTGGAGTAAGTAGCGCGGTGGGCTTACTTTGAAATTGCCCTTCATCGATTATTACTTTGCATTTACCACAATAGCCATCCCCTCCGCAGATGCTGCTTACGTAAATCCCTGCTTTATTGGCCGCCTCAAGCAATACCGTCCCCGCCGGAACTTCTACCCTCAGCCCGCTCGGCTCAAATCGAACCACATATCTTTTCTTTTTGGTCTCTTCCATTCTCACGGCCTGCCTCTCGATTCTCGATACTCGATACCAGATTTTTCACTTCTACGAGCAACGAGCATCGAGTATCGAGGAACTAGTTTATTTCCAGACCTCTTGCAGATACTTAGGCAGCATTGAAGATTCTCTCGGCCCGACCATAATCTCCCAGTTGGTAACCTCTTCGAGCTTACCGCTCATTACCGCCACGTAACCGGGAATTATAAGTTTCCTGTGCTTGACCAGCTCTTCTACGCGGTGTTTGGCCATAGCGTCCGCCACCGTTTTTTCATTGAGTTTATCTCCCGAATAAGCCGTCAATACGCTTGTCCCCTCCGTATCGACAACAAGAATATAGCTCGGCACGCGGCTCGCCTCAACATCCGACTCCACGGTATAATAAGTCAGTGAAAAGTTCGTAGTGAACATAAGAGGCGAATCCTTATCAGGCTCGCCGACCGTATAAACCTTCGGCTCAACCTGCACAGGTTTCTGCGGGTCAGTGAATATATTCATCACCGCCGTTAACATTGGCAAAACACTAAATGCCTCAACGGTATCAACCACGACAATACTGGAATATTTGCAAATCAGGCTTATTGCAACGGCAGCTTCTCGATCCTCGATCCTCGATTCTCGATTCTCGTTACGAGTATCAAGCATCAAGCATCGAGTAAACGATATGGTTGGATAACCCAATGGTCGAAATACCTTTTTCAAAGCCAAAGCCCGCATCCTTGAAAGGCCATACAATTGGTCTCTTATATTCATTCCCGCAAGGTTTAATACAATATCCTCAACGCCCTGAGCTTTAATTTTTTCAGTAAGCTCGCAAAGATTTTCGATTGATTCGGCTTTTGCCACAAGGGGACAACCATTTTCTTTGGCGATTTTTGCCATTGCATCAGCCGTATCCGGCTTCGCCGAAGCAAGTAGAGGAACCATTCCCTCCACCCCGTGGCACGGCCATCCTGGCCGTGTCTTCACGGGCTGGAAGCCCGTGCTACTTATTGCTGCCGCCATCGCCTCCGCCGATTCAGTTACCAGAATAAGCGCAAGCGGGCTTTTGCTTTTAACCGCTGCGCAAGTCTCGGCAAAATTCTTCGTTGAGCCGCTGTCATTAACAACCGCTATGGCCCTGACCCCAATTTTGGTCCCCACACGCTCAAACTGCAGGGCATTTATGGACTCGATACGTCTTTTTAACTCCTCGCCGGCCAGCTTATCAGAAACGGTTACAGCCAGCACCGTAGGATTATGAAACTTCTCTTCGTGTCGGAAAACAACGGTCTCCTGGCCTATCTGCACCTGATTATCACCGCTGCCGAATACAATTTTGCGCATCGGCGGAGCCGCAGCAGCCGCAAGCTTCTCCTTCGCCTCCTCCGAAACGAAGGGACAATCCTCTAATTTTGCCCGCTTTTGCGCAAGCGCCATAGCAAAGGCAAGGCAGGTAGGCATACCGCACTTCTTACAGTTTGTTTTCGGTAACAGCTTAAAAATATCTAATCCCGTCAGTGCCATAATACCCTTCTATCTGTGGAACGGCCATCCTGGCCGTGTCTTCACGGGCTGGAAGCCCGTGCCACTATCCCATTAGAACATCGGCTCCAAAGTCGTTACAGGATGGCCGGCTTTGGTTATAAATTCCAAAACTTGTTCTTCCGTCGCGGCTGTCTTCTCATCGGCAATCTTGGCAAGAAATTCTTCTCCGCCAAGTCCGAGCTCGTTTGCCCTTTTGACAAAGGCATCTTTAATCTCTTCTTTGAGCATAGTCGGCAGCCAGACAATCCGCCGGATTCCGCCTTCAGCAGCTATAAACTTCCGCGAGCCAATATAATGCTTTGAGTGGCCGATGAAGCCCGGCGTCTGCTGCCCGCCGCCAACCGTCCCGGCAAGAGTAGAAAACTTCATCCCGCAGGGCGTCATCTCAGGATACTCTCTGTTGACAATCATTATCCCACCGGTTGAAGGCAGCACCGCAGCGATGCATTCAAAGCAGCCGCAGCTTGTCATCGGGTCGGTAATCATACTATACTGGCTCATCCGCTCCACTTTACCGCCGCTGGTCTTTTGAACAAAGGCGTTTATCTTGTCCCACTGACCAATTTTTGTCTCAATGCAATTGCCTTTTGAGACAGGCTGATTTGGCCCCGACGGAGTAATCTCATACGCTGCCCGGCAGTCCAGCCAGCTATAAGCCCCGCACAAACCAGGCCGCTCCGGCGAAATCACACACAAATGATTCGGAGCAAAGCTCTGACACAACGTGCAGGAGTAAAATGTTTCTACGTCTTCGTCCGCCATACCCGCCAGTCTTGCATCACGCTCGACATAAACACTATGAGCGAGCTTTCGCAGTTTGACAACCTGCGCCTCATCCGTGAATATCTTGACCTGCACCTTATCTAAAATGCTTGAGTACTGCTCGTGGAACTTTGCGTGCAGTAACTTGCCAAAGTGCTCAAGTTTAAATCCTGCTTTGGCGGCTTCGTTGCTGATGCGTATCCAGTTGGTCTCACGCTGGCCCATATGCCAGATGCCGTGTGCTTCATTGAGGAATGTATGTATCTGCCTCTCCAGCACAGGTTCAAAATCGGTCTGCATTTTTCTGCCGGCTACTTCAACTATAATGCCCAGCGGCAGCTTCCCCCCCGCCCCAACCGAATCGACATCAGGACCCTGCACTTCGACTTTGCCGTCTTCAACCTCGTCGATGTCCCGCATCCGAAGCCATTCGAACGACGGCGTTCTTTGCCCGCCAAACTCACAGTGCATATCCTCTTTGCGAATGCGCTCGCCTTCAAAGGCCGGACTGACCGCCACCGGAATCGGTATCTGTGCAATCTTTATCTTCAAACCTCGAACCTCAATGGCTTTTTCCACAATTCTATCGTGAGGGACATTGGAGACCACGTGCTCGTATGTGCATACTCCGGTAGGAAGAATCTGCGGGATATCCGAGTCAGCTATGACCGGGAAGCCGTAGTTAATCGCCCCTGCAGCCGTCGCATACCATTCATCGCTAACCTCACCCAGCGGCATAACAAAGGCGAAGATTCTGTTTTTATTGTAGAGTAGATTTCTCCGAAAATCGCCCGGCTGGACTCCTCCAAAACTAAGTGCCGCCCGGCTGGCAAAACCAAGCGCATATATTGCCGATGTAATTTCCCGCCCGAAAGGCACTAATCGCGTTTCCCACCCTAACTGCACACCTCCTTCAACAAGCTGCTCGGCAAAGGTAGTGCCGTTATTGTGCGCCGACATAAACACATACAGCCATCGCTCCTGTAGTTTACGGGCAATCTCAACCGCCGTCTGGACATCCGGTGCAGCTCCAACCACCGCCGCAAATCCCGGCGCTGTTCCATCAACAAACTGAATGCCTCGCTCCCGCAGTATTACATCGTCCGCTGCTCCCAGCCAGATACCATTAACCGGGTTAGGCCCGATTAGATACTTGCAGGCTTCGATAATCTCTTCTGCAAAAAGCGTTGCCATACCCGCATCCAGAGCCTGGCCAAGATAGGGCAGCCACAGGTCATCATCAACAGGCGGCGGCAGGAGTGCTTTTATCTCCTTCATCACTTCTTCAAAATCAGCCAGCCTCTCTACCGCCCTTCCGGTCATCGAATAAATAATTGGTATGTAATAGCCGGTATTAGGAAACTCCACCCGGCAATCTCTGCCCTTTTCCTTGATAGCTCGCGTTAAAATATCTTCCGCCTGCCTGGCTATCTTATGAGCGCCACGAATTGCCGCTGATGCAATAATTTTTGACATATACTAACCAACCTTTCGTATCTCGTGTCCCGTGTCCCGTGACCCGCATCCAGTACGAGCGACGGGTCACGAGTCACGAACGACGAACTTACTCTACTGCCAATGCACGCCGGTCGGCCATATCGTAAAGCTTGCGCTCTTTGACTTTGTTTATTCCCAGAGCATCGCGTTTGCTTTCGATATGTCCCCGTATCATCTCGGCGGCTTTAAGCGGGTCCGATTCCACCGCCCAGCGACCGCCAAGGTCTTTTTCAATCCCGCTAAATAAATAATTACTGACATTTTCGCTGCCTGCGACCGGCAGAAATTCCTCACCGAAAACTACCAGCACGCCGCTTGCTACAAAATACTGCCCAATCGAGATTGCCTTCTCCGTAATCGATTCCAAACACGCCCCTGCCACCGGTATCTCGGATATATCCTCTCCCAGCCCGCCTTCCCTAACAATCTCTGCGCAGGCTACCAGCAATCGACTGTTATCCACACAACTGCCACACGTCAACACCGGCGGCATACCCACCGCTTCACACACCTCCCGTAGCCCCGGCCCTGCCAGTTTTAGAGCCTCTTTCGGATTTGTCAAGCCGCGCTTACTGCACGCAATAGTGGCACAGCCGGTCGTTACTACCAGAACATCTTGTTTGATTAGCTCCTCTGCCAGAGTAGTATGTGTCCAATCCTGCGGCACCTTGGGATTAGTGCAGCCGACAATGGCTGCAATCCCGCGAATCCGCCCGTTGATGATATTGTCGTTTAACGGCCTATAGCTGGCACGGAACCTCCCGCCTAACATATAGTTAATAGACTCGTGGCTGAAACCTACTACAGCTTTTTGCTTTTCGCTGGGAATAGTAACCCGGCCACGGTTTTTATAGTTTTCTATGGCCATTTTGATTATCTCTTTAGCTGTATTCAGGGCGGTCTTGTGCTCCATTTCAATATGCTCCACGCCCAGTATTTTGGCCTTATCAGAGGTGGTAATTAGCTTTGTGTGGAAACATTTTACGACTTCAGCCAGGCCTTGCATCACGCATTGAACGTCAACAGCCATCAACTCGATAGCTCCCGTGGCAATAGCCAATTCCTGATTCAGGAAATTACCCGCAATCGGCACTCCGTGCCTCATCAACAGCTCATTTGCCGTGCAGCAAATCCCTGCTATGTTAATTCCTTTGGCCCCGACTTTTTGTGCCTCGGCCAGCAGTCCCTTATCTCTTGAGGCAGCGACTATCATTTCCGACAGAATTGGCTCGTGTCCATGAACGATGATATTCACCTCATCCTCTTTCAGAACTCCGAGATTAACCTCGCCGCGACCCGGATAAGGAGTCCCAAAAAGAATATCCTGCAGTTCCGTAGCGAGCATCGAACCTCCCCAGCCATCAGCAAGGGCCGTCCGGCTGGCGTGCATAATAATATTTTTATAATCCTGGTCCACACCCATCGTTGTTCTGTGCAGTGCCTCGACTACCTCTCGGTCAACAGCCCGAGGCGTTATGCCGAGTTTTTTCCAGATTTCCTGTCGCGGATTAGGTGCCCGCCGGGCCATAAGCTGTGTCCCCTGCGCTTTACCAAATTCGCCCAGCGCAATTTCACCGATATCCTTAGCAATCTCATTGACCGGCCGGTCTTTGGCCTCCACTCCCAGCTCCGCAGCTATTCTTTTTAATTTAATGCTGTCTTTAATCCGGTAGTCCGGCGCTTCGCCCTGAGCGGCGGCAAGAAAAACCTCTGCAACGCCGCGCCCGTGGTCGCTATGGGCACTGGTGCCGGCTGCAATAGCCCGCAGAAAATTACGCGCTACAATAGTATCTGCACCGGCGCCGCAAACCCCAACTTGCGGCCCATCCCCAAATGGGTCAATCCTGCACGGCCCCATACTGCAAATACGGCAGCACACCCCCAGCCTTCCAAAACCGCACTGCGGCGATTGGTCTTCAAGTCTATCCCATGCATTTTTTTGGCCCGATGCAGCCATCTGACCTATCATTATCTGCGCTGCTTTGTCTGAACTACGTGTCTCTGGTTTCATTAAGTCCTTCCTGTATATTCAATTACCCCTAAATGCTTTAATAGCTACAAATACCATACTTTTGCCTATTACTTCAAACGGAACTGTCAATCTCATAAGTTAAATGCGAGCTGACAAGATTTACATTATTTTCTTTGGTAGCCGTGGCACGTTCGAGCCGCACAATAGTTTGTTTCCGCCGGCATACCGGGCACACTTGTTCCAATGATATTTCTTTACCCAATTTATTCTTGATATACTCAAATTCCTTTACCGGCATATAAGCCTTGCCGCATACATCGCACAGGAGCATATCAAGCTTCGTATTCCAGGTTTCAATATATCGCACAGAGTCTCTGTCTGCGCTCACAATATGACCGGTCGGACAAACTTCAACACACGCATTGCAGCCGATGCAGCTATCCGAAGCCTTACCGAAAGGCGTCTCTACTCTCCGTTCAACGCCGCGTCTGCTAAAGCTCAAGGCTGAGACTCCTATCAGCTGGTCACAAATGCGAACGCATAACCCACAAAGAATACATTTGCCGAGGTCGTCTCGGACGGCAAAACGAGGTCTCTCTACCCCCAGCTTTTTAGCAAGTGACTGAATACATTCCGCCTGCGGCGCACGGGCCCAGAGAAGCTCAAGTGCCATTTTTCTGCTTTTAATCACCTCAGGCGTATTGGTTCTTATGCTCAGCCCTTCTCGTATCGGAAGGTCACAAGAGGTAGTAAGCCACCTCCATTTGCCCTTGCTAACCTCAACTACGCACAATCGACAGGCGCCGTATGGCTGCAACGCCGGATGATGGCAAAACGTGGGAATAGATATACCCATCTCGCGCGCCACGTCTAATGCCCAGCGGTCACGCTCCACTTCAATTTCTTTACCGTCAATAATCGTCTTAATCAAAGCTATCTTCTAACTCCATCCGTTTGGAAAATTCTTACAAAGTAATTACCGCATTAAATGGGCAAGTTTCTCTGCACATACCACACTTAATACACTTATCCTGACTAATCGAATGAGGTGCCTTTTTCTTGCCGGTAATTGCTTCTACCGGACAGGACTTAACACACTTGCCGCAACCTGTGCACATCTTGACGTCTATATCAAAGGTCGTCAGCTCCTTACACACACCTGCGGGACACTTTTTATCGACAACGTGTGCTCTATACTCATCTCTGAAATACTTTAGGGTGCTCAAGGTCGGATTCGCTGCGGTTTTGCCTAAACCACACAGGCTGTTATCCCTGACATATAAGCCCACTTCTTCAAGAAGCTCAATCTGTTCAATGGTGCCCCGTCCGGATGTAATACCATCCAGCAGCTCATACATTCGCAGCAATCCTTCTCTGCAGGCTGTGCATTTGCCGCAGGACTCTTTACTTAGAAAATGCGTAAAATATCTTGCCACTTCCACCATACAGGTTCGGTCATCCATAACAATCATTCCACCGGAACCCATCATCGAACCTGCTTCAGTCAGCCGGTCGAAATCCACTGGCAAGTCAAGTTGGTCCTCCGGCAAACATCCACCGGAAGGACCGCCGGTCTGGACGGCTTTGAAGCTCCGGTTAGCTGCAACTCCACCGCCAATATCGAAAATAATGTGTCGAAGTGTTATCCCCATCGGGACCTCAACAAGGCCGGTGTTTTTAACCTTGCCTACCAGCGAAAATACCTTTGTCCCCGTGCTGGTTTTTGTGCCCATATTTGCAAACCATTCCCAGCCTTTGTCAATAATCAGCGGCACGTTGGCCCAGGTCTCAACATTATTAAGAGTAGTGGGTTGACCAAAAACCCCTTTTTCGGAAGTATGGATGTGTTTGGCCCGCGGCTCACCGGAGAAACCCTCGATAGAGGCCATCAAAGCCGTTGACTCACCGCAGACAAACGCTCCGGCACCTCGACTAATACGGACCTTGAAGCTAAAGTCCGTCCCAAGGATATTGTTCCCAAGAAGCCCGTATTCCTCCGCCTGCCTGATTGCTATCACCAGGTTCTCCACCGCTAAAGGATACTCGTGTCGCACGTAAATATAACCACGGTCCGACCCGATAGCATAAGCACCGATGGCCATACCTTCGAGCACCGAATGAGGATTGCCCTCCATAATACTGCGATCCATAAAAGCTCCCGGGTCTCCTTCGTCGCCGTTACAGAGAACATACTTCGGATAACCCGCAGCCTCACGACAGGCCCGCCATTTATGGCCTGTTGGAAAACCGCCGCCACCGCGACCTCGCAATCCTGACTTTCCCACCAGCTCAACTATTTCGTCAGACTGCATTCGGGTAAGGACTTTTGCCAACGAGGCATATCCACCTACAGCAATATAATCATCAATGTTAGCCGGGTCGAGCTTGCCATTATTAGCCAGGACGATACGCTGCTGGTTAGCATAAAAAGGTATTTCCATCTCATGGAAAATCCTTCTCTTTGTCCCAGGGTCCTTGTAAGTCAATCTTTCGACAACTTCATCGTGCTCGATTGATGCAGCAACAATCTCCTGGACGTCATCAGGCGTAACTGAAACATAGAGTATGCCCTTTGGTTGGATGACCACCAAAGGGCCCCGCTCGCAAAAACCATGGCAGCCGGTTATCTGTATATCTACCCTCCTGTCGAACTGTTTTTTCTTGAGTATATCCCGGAACACCCTTGCCACATCCAATCCCCGGCCTGCCCGGCAGCCGGTTCCTCCGCATATTGTAATACAAGGCTTGTCCTGTCTCCGTGCCGCCTGCAGCTTATTGCGGTATCTTTCCAACTGCTCAGGTGATGCCAATTTTACTAAATTCTCTTTTCTGACTTGCAGTCTCATCTTCCTAAAAACCTATTTTAGTCCAATTACAGTCTGATGAAAATAAAGCTATCGGAACTATCATTTATTTGTATTGGTCGAGCTTCGCCTTAACCTTGTATATAGTCATACTACCGTGATACTCGGAGTCTATAGTCATAACCGGTGCTAATGCACAAGCACCAAGGCAGGCTACCTCCTCTAATGTAAACTCCTTATCTGAAGTTGTCTGCCCTGCCCCGATACCAAGCTGACGCTTGAGCTCACCACGGATATTAACAGACCCTCTTAAGTGACAGGCCGTGCCGTCACAAATTCTTATTAAATGTCTGCCGCGCTCCGTCAAACTAAACGAGCTGTAAAATGTCGCCACATTATATACTTGACTTGGCGAAATCCCGAGTTTGCTTGCCGCTCTTTCCAGAGCAAAAGGCGGAAGGTAACCAAACTCCTGCTGGATATCCTGCAGAATCATCACCAGCCAGGATTTTTCACCGCCATACTTATCAATTATTTGGTCAACCTTTTTTAGATTCACCTTTTGTCCTCGAAACGTTTTTACCGGATTCCGTCAATCCAACGGCTTTTTTAACCGCTGCTCCTCTACGCCGCCCCACCCATTCCTGAACTTCACAAAATTCCAAAGCACCGGTGGGACAACCTTCTACGCACGCCGGCTCCTGTCCGGCCTCGGTCCGGACAATACAAAGGTCGCACTTGGTTATCGCCTTGCCATCGCGCGATATATAGATAACCCCAAACGGGCAAACCATAAGGCAGAACTTGCAGCCAATGCACAAATCACGGTCAATCAACACAGGACTTTCAACCGTCCTGCGGTAAATCGCCCTACTCGGACAAACCGTGATACAAGGAGCATCCTCACAGTGCCTGCACTGCATAGGAATCCCAAATCTACCTGCTGCTTCCACAGAAACTCTCGTTTGCGGTTTTGGCTGCTCTGTTATCGCCTTTTCAAGAACACCCGACCTGGAATGAACCACCGCACAGGCTATTTCACAGCTTTTACAAGCCAGACATCTTTCGATATTTATCATTATGGCTTTACCCATCTGTATCTCCGAAACTATACAAATTACCTTTTGTTGAGTTCGGCCTTGGAGGAAAAAACTAAATCTGCTAAGGCGCCTTTTGCTTTTCGCAACTGGTCTGTAAATTCTGCATCGGCTCCAATTACAGGGGCACATTTCAGGTCCGCCTCCTGCACAGCCCGGCTGTACCGAAGACTTTCGAGCCAAACTATATCTTTTATTTGAGATTTTATAAAGTCTATTTGAGAAGATTCAGTGATTTTGTTAGCAATCGCCGCCACGCACCCGACACCCAATTCTCTGGCCATCCTCGCCATATTATTAGCCGTCTCAATGCTTCTTCCGCCCGGCTCAACAACCACCACAAGCGTAGTTACCCCTTGAACGCTCGCCCTGCCTAAGCACTCGACTCCAGCAGCCAGGTCAACCAATACAAGCTCTTGGCGTTCCAGCACAGTATGTGAAAGTAGCGCTTTGAGGAACGCTCCTTCAGGGCAGGCACAACCGGCCCCCGCCTGGGTAATAGCACCTAAAACTAATAGCTTCACCTTCCCCACCCTAAGCCAGTATTTCTGTGGCAGGTCGCTTACTTTCGGATTTAATCTAAAGTATGCTCCAACTGCTTCCTTTCCGGTGCCCGTCCGCTCGGCAATCAACTGTTTCATATTGATAAGCGGCTTGGGAGTTTTTTGGGGAGGAACGCCAAAAGCTAAAGCAAGATTGGTATTCGAGTCAGCATCGATGGCCAAAACGTCAAGTCCATCCTCAGCAAATAGTTGAGCCCAGACCGCACAAACTGTGGTCTTTCCTACGCCCCCTTTGCCGCCGATTGCTATCTTTGCGCCCAACATCACAAATACAGGAATGTCCTTTCATCTCAGTCCTGTGTGCTTTAATATAATTCAGAATCAAGCTGCGCAACGAAAAATATATATTATTACTCCTTCCTCATATTGTCAACCGATATTAGATAATCTAATACTTTCTATTTACTCCGTTAGAAAAAAAGCCTTGTCTCGTTAGACCTTTAGGTCTAACCCGCATTTTTCACTAACCACAGACGCTGTCCCGAGCGCACCTGTCCCGAGCACAGTCGAGGGAGTCGAGGGAGACCGCTGAGAAGAAAAATTAAAAAAATAATCAACCACAGAACCTGTCCTGAGCGAGGCCGAATGATTTATCAGATTAACGCAGATTAAACATAAATAAATAATCAGTGAAATCAGTACTACAATCTTTCAACTTCTTGTTTTTTCTGCGTGTTTTTATGTTGATTTACCATAACCTCTTTATATGCAATGTGCTGCCTTTTGTTTTTGTCCTTGAGTTTTTTGTATATCTTTTTATACACAGTGTTAATCGGTGTAAATCAGTGTCTAATTTTTTTGGTTGCGGCCAAAGGCCGCGCCGGGTAATCCGTGGTTAAAAATGATTGCGGGATTGCGTGCTCTCCGCGGTGAGAAATACGGGTTAGACCAGGATTTTTGGCGTTAGCCATTCCGTGGCGAATACAGATCTCAACCGTTCTCTTCATCAAAAAGTCAGGGTTCTTTTTCTATGCTTTCTTCTGCCAGGGCGGCTCGCGGCGGCAAGGCGATGGGTGCGGCAGGTGAAGGGGCCAGCCAGCTTACGACCAAAGGGATTCTTGACTGGCTTGCCGACATCTAGCTCGATAAGGCCAGCGTCTTTTCATGGTGAATGGAACTACACCATTGCTCCGAACTGAAAACGATTTCCTTTGTTTCTGCGTACATCTTCAGTCCGCAGAATCAGCATCGCCTTGACGTAGAGGAGCTTGTGGCTCACCAACGTCACGCACGCTCCGTTAGAAACCAGATTTTGGGCTGACCTTGAGATGCCTGTCGAGGAAAGAATCAAGCAGTTCCGTGCATTCGCGACTGGAGAAAGCCGGACCACCGTGACCCGCTCCACGCACTACCTTGAAGGTTGTCTCGACGCCTGCCTTATTCAACGCTGCGTGGAGCTGTTCACTAATTTGGATCGGCACCAGCGTGTCCTGATCGCCATGCATGATCAGAAACGGCGGGTCGTCAGGGGTGACATATTTGACCGGATTGGCCTCCGGGACCTTCTGTAGGTCACCGGACAATCCAAACCAATCCACCACCGCATGGACGCGGCTGGAGTAATCGGGCCAACCGCCCTGGCCTTCGAGTTCCTTAATGTCCCCTGTCGTGCCGAGAAGTGCGGCCAAATGGCCGCCCGCCGAAGGGCCCCAAACACCGATACGGTCGGGATTGAGATGATACACAGCGGCCTTGGCTCGGAGGAAACGAATGGCGCACTTGCAGTCCTCCAGCGGTGCCGGGAACGTCGCCTGTCCGCCTATCCGAAACTCAATCGTGGCGCAGCAGTATCCGCGTTGCACCAACCGGGCCAGCGGCGGGAGGACGCGATCGTTCGTCCCGCCCACAAATACCACGACCGGCATGGGCTCAGCGGGCAGTGTCTTGGGTCTCAGCACGTGCATCTTGAGCGGTTGCCCACCCCCCGTGCCGTACTCCACTTCGTAAATGATTTCGACGTCGGTGGGCAGGGATGGTTGTTTGGGCGTGCAGGAGACGGTCGCCGCGAAAAGGAACAAAGCTAATAGCGAACCGGCGGTTTGTTTGATGGCTCGGCAACCGTTTCTGGCCAGGTAAAATTTCCATTCCAAAGTAAGCTTAAGGGTATGTCTCACCGGTTGCGCCTCATTTCATGGGGTGGGGAAATCGTCGTTGTTCGTGCTGGCCTTGAGCATTGCAGCCACATCTTTGACCATGCCCTTCGGTATCACACTGAAGACATTTCGATAAAAATGAACCACGCATCGTTGCCAGCGGGCATCAGAGAAGAAATCAAGCACCTCATCTATATAGTTCCCATAGACGTAAGCCGGGATTTCCCATATTAAACGATTGGCTGTGCACCCAAGCCCTTCAATTCCATAATAATATCAAAATCTTCCACGAATTATTGTCATTTATAAATCAAAATCTTCATGTCCTTGCTGAGCTTTCCATATAATTTCTGCGTCTCATATGTTACCGTTACGGTAAAGGACTCTTCATCGCCACTTATGGTCAAATCTTTCGGTACACGCCACGCATACCCACAGGTGCCTGCTCAGCCAAAAGGCATAACGCCTTTGGCAACAACTTCGCCATCCGCTCTGGTAATGACGACATTGGGGTCAAGGGATTTCATCTCTGTAACACTGCTTATATTTCCCTCCGAATCCTTATATTCCTTCTTAACCGTAACTGCAGTATCATCCAGCCCTCTAATCATCATATCCATATTAGGGTCGATGAGCACTGCTGCAAATTTTATCTCACTACCCGCCTGGAATCGGTTTTGGTCTTTTTTGGGCTGGTCAAAGACAATTGCCGGCTTATTGGAAAAATCAAAAACAAAAGGTTCATCTTTGCGTATAGTGATGCCGTAAACTTTTTCACGCTCACCCCTATCTTTGCCTTGAAGGTCAGAGTGATAATTGTTGGAAAGACAGATTTGAAGATTGTCATACATCATATAAAGAAGATTCGGTCGGTAATCACCTACGGGAATAAGGCATTCTTTAGCAGGTTCGGTCCGTTCGTCCTTTAGCAGGCCCACTGCTACAGCGGAGTCTTTAGAATCCAGAGAGCCCTTAAACTCGGCAGTTTGAATGTCTCTATCGCCAGCTTCTGCCCTGAAAATTCCCAAATCTCCCCGATAAGGCCTGGCAACGAATTTCTGCTTGTTTCCAATCACTGCAAATTCATAAAACTTTCCATTGATTTTGTGCCTGGAGCCGAGCTCGTCTGCACCCCACCACATAGCTCTTTTCTTTGTTTGGGAATTGATTAATGCAAATTCTCTATCATTGTCGGCAGGAAGTATTACAAAAAAATCAGTTTGTTCAATAGCGAGCCTGCCATGGTAAACTTTTTTGTTCTCACGCTGAGGCCTTCGGGCGAAATAAGGTAGATTCGAAGTCTCTAAATTGAGCGAGTCGATTTTCGCTTCCTTCAATTCGCAAACAACGGCTTCGGGGTCGTTTAAGATTGCTTTTTCCTGCTGAGTTAGTTCTTTCTTGGCGGTGGATTCAGGGGACTTTTGTTCTGCTGGTTTTTTCCGACAGCCGTTAAGAATGAAAAACCCAACAAGCAAAAAGCAGTAGATGAGTAATGAATATTTGGCGTATCGTTTCATTATCATGCTCCTTTCTATGAGAAGTAATCCTAAAAATTAATCAACATTTCCTGATATAGGAGTCTTTGAAACAATTTTCCACTTTTCGATGTCTTTAATAGTATCAAGTTCTTGGAACAATTACAAGAATTATTTCCCTGTGCCTTTTCATTTTACCTGACATTTCCCATATAAACTTCACTGAAACACTCCTACGCCTGTCGATTCTAAATGGTATTCAAAATCTCTTTGAATGTCAATAGTCCAAAGCCTTGTCTTTGTCTATTGTGGAAACTACGGGATTTTGTTTTTTTATGATTTCTCACTTTTCTCTTCTGCCAGGATGGATAGCAATCTGCTGACTGTTTCGGGAGGCAGCGGTGAAGCAGAGCGAAATTTTTAAATATTTTCGATCCTCAATTCGTTCGGATAAAGGGTAAAAGACTGAAATTCCGCTTTTTCCAGGCAGGAACAGGCCAAATTTGAAAGGCAGCTAAATCCAAAATTTCAAAACAGCTTTATTTTCCCTGACATTGTCTTTCTCTCGAGGTTGTCCCATTCGTAGTTGAAGGTTGATAAAAAGCGATGGCTACTTCGGCCTGATGTAGTGTAACATCAGGCCAAGAAATACTCAACCTTTTTGAAAGGAAGTAGCCATGCAAAAGACAGATTA
>Ga0315279_10004692_pt1 | contig 18211 bp, 14 predicted proteins | sample YL17G06_20_MG_FD_203694 | JGI IMG/M metagenome (GOLD analysis project Ga0315279, IMG submission 203694) | Sediment microbial communities from Yellowstone Lake, YNP, Wyoming, USA - YL17G06_20 | ecosystem: Environmental > Aquatic > Freshwater > Lake > Sediment | place: USA: Wyoming | collected... | reverse complement strand
TGGCCGGGCGGAAGATGCTCCCCAAAAGGATTGCTCAAGTATTCGAGGTAGAACTTGCCGTTCCAGTAGGCGAGCATCGGCGCGTGGTTATAGGTCCAGCCGTAGCGATCGGCCATTTCCGGACGGGTGCGATTAGCCCGCATTACTTGGATGTTTTCGAGACCAATTGCCGGCCGGAGACGGCCGTCATGAACATCCAAGTCGATGCCCTCGCTCACCACGCGCACAGGCTCGTCGGGACCACCCGGCTGGGTGGAAAGAGCGGAGACCAGGATCGAAAACAGGAAGACTGCAACGGTGTTTTTCATAGGGTCTATTTCCTCCAGACGCTGCAGCCGGTACGGTGCGAAATTATAGGGAATTCTGATTTGGGCACAAGTTGAATCGGCCGTGGCAAAAGCTCGGCAGATCCGTGTGCATCCGCGTTAATCCGCGGGCTGTGCTTTTTCCCGCTAACAAGACACACTGTTTCGCACTATCAGTCTCACTTCAGACTGCACCACAAACTCTTTTCTCTTTGTCCACCAGGCTCATGGTGTCATGGTGGTTTCATTATTTGTTTGCGAGTTTGACTCCCACGTCTGTTTGCACCCATTCGTTTCTTTAGGCTTGTGCCTCAGTGCCGGTTGAATTAAGCTGCCGGCGCCAACCCGCGAAATAAATAACAAATAGGGGTAGATATGGAACCCAAAGCTTCGAAAATGACATCCGTCGTAGCTTTAATGGCGGTATTCAGCCTCGGCATTTCCTTTATCATTCTCGGGGCTATCTCGGAGGAACTGAAAAAGGATCTTGGGATCTCGAATGCGGAGATCGGCAACCTTGCTTTCGCGCTCTTCCTTACAAGCACGATCGTACAGTTGCTCATTGGCCCGATGGTCGACAAATTTGGCCACAAACTCCTGGCGATCGTCGGATTCCTGGTAGCCAGCTTGAGCATGTTCATCATCGCGTTTGCCTCGAGTTTCGGGATGGCATTCATTGCCTGCATCCTGCTTGGGATCGGCGCGATGTGCCTGAATACGGTTGGAAACACGCTGATTCCCGTGGTTCTTTTCGCCGGCAAAGACCCTGCCCGTGCCAGCAATTTCGGCAATGCATTCTTCGGCCTCGGGTACGTGGTCACGCCGCTTCTGTTTTCCCTGTCTGCAACTCTTGCCTTGGGCTACAAGGCCGGAGTCTACATTTTGGCGGGCCTGCTTCTCATATTCCTGGTCGTTGCGCTCGGTACGGTTTTCCCGCAGGTCTCTACGGGATTCGAATTCTCGATGGCATTCAAGCTTTTGGGGAAGCCTGCGGTCGTCGTGGCGGCGCTCGCGCTCTTCTGCTACACCTCTCTCGAGATAAGCATGGCAACTTGGAGCAAACCGTATATGACCGAGATATTTGGAGGTGATCAGAATCCGGGTGCGGTCGCGAGCGCAGGGCTGATTCTCAGTATCTTCGGCGCGGCCATGATGGTTGGGCGCTTCCTCACGTCCGCCATCAAAAACCTGACTTCAATGGGAACCAAGCTGATCGCGGCTGCGACGTTTGTCGCCTTCCTGGCGGTCCTGACGATGATCCTGGCTCATAACGCCGCATTGTCGATCGTGGCGGTTATCCTTACAGGCCTCGTATTTGCGCCCATTTTCCCCACCATCATCGGCGTCACGTTCGCGAACTTCGAGCCCGGCCTCTATGGCAGCATCTTTGGGATCATTTTTGCTGTCGGTTTGCTGGGAGCGACATTTGTGCCGCAGATCATCGGAAGCTTGAGCGTGGGCGCAACTGTCCAGCAGAGTCTTCTCATCGTGCTGGCGATGACGGTCATCCTCTTGGTGATCTCGTTTGTCATGGGGAAATTCGGGAAACCGGCAGTGCGTTAGAATTTGTCAGCCGACCGACCTACGAATGGTAGTACACCTCCCAGTCCAGGTAGGTGCTCAGCGCCTCGTTCACGGCGTCGGCGACCCACGACTGCGTAGCGGCGAAGTGATGTTCGAAGCGGTTCTTGCAGATGTGGAAGAGCAAGTCCTGCAAATCCGGAATGTCCACAACGCCGTATCCGCCGTAGGTGTCCAGCGTGTCCCGGGTGAATTCTCCCTCTCCCACGTAGGCCGACATAGAGCCCGACTGGTCGTCGGTGCTGATGCGCAAGAAGGTGAACGGTCCAGGCTTGATCTTGCCGTACAGCTGACCGTAGGCATTCTCTTCTCCCAACCGTTTGGCTAGGCTGGGATGGCAGCTCATCCAGGGTCGCTCCTGCATCGCACAGGCCGGGAGGTTCGAGCAGTGGAAGACGACAGCTTTGTCGGGCTCCGCCGCATAGTTGTTGTTCCAGTCCAGCAACATGCAGGGCTCGCCCGACGCCAGCTGCAGTGCGTACATGCTCAGCGCGCCGTTGACGTCGGTCTCGCACGCGCTGGGCAACAGATTCTCGCTCATCATGCTCATCAGCGGGCAGGGGAAGATGCCGAAATACTCCTGGATGGCCGTCCAGCACTGGATGGCTGTGGCGTTCAGCCGGTTGTCGGCCACCCATGCGTCCACTATCACGCCGAACTTCGCCATGCGATTGATGACGGATGCCGGCACGTGGCTCACCTCGGCATAGCCCTTGATCGCCTCGCTTTTGGTCACCACCGCCGGATCGGCGTCCAAGAGCTTGTCGGCCCGCCCCACGACCTCGGATAGGTCCAGCGTCTCCACCGACACGCCCTTATGCTCCAGGATCTTCTCGCTGTAGCGCACCGTGTTGAAGGCGGCCGGGCGAGCGCCCAATGCCCCGATGCGCACCTGGCGCAGCCCATTGACGACCCGACAGGTGGCGACGAAGCGGCGCAAATCCAACCGGAAGCTCTCCGATAGCGGATCCACCGTGTGCAGGCTGGTCAGCGTGAAGGGGATGTCATACTGTCCCAGGTTGTTGCAGACAGAAATCTTGCCGCAGAAGCTGTCGCGACGATCGGTGAACCCCATCTTCGCCATGTCGTCGGGAAAGGCGTGCACCAGCACTGGCACATTAAGGCCGGAAAAACGGATCGAGTTGGCCACCGCCTTCTCGTCGCCGAAGTTGGGCAGTGTTACCAGCAGGCCGTCAATCTCGCCCGCGTGGTGTTTGAACAGCTGGCCGCACTTCTCGGCGTCGTCCAGCTTCTCCACGCTGCCGAACTTTGTGTCCTGAGGACCGAGCACAACGGCGGCAATGCCCTCTTCCTTGAGCACTCTGAGCATCGTCGCGCGAGCGCTCTCACACAGGGTGTCGGGGAATCCGCCGCGGTTGCCTACAATCAACCCCAAGGTGATAGGTGTCATGCTACGCCTCCCGTATGTATGATTTCGGACCGTCTCTTCATTGACTCCTGACGATGCCTAAATAATAATGGCATAGTTTTCGCCCGGAATATATCAAGGAGCGGATCACATGAAAATCGGCATCTTCACGCTGCTCTACAACGACACACCGCTCGAAGAAGTGGTGCAGTACGTCTCCCGCCTGGGCTACGAGATGGTCGAATTGAGCGCGTGGAAGGGCTCCAACCACTTTGACCTGGACGCCTGTCTGACCGACAGGTCCTACGGCAGGAATCTCAAGGCAATGCTGGCGCGCTACGGTCTGCAGATATCGGCGCTGAATAATGCCATCGCCGGACAGATGGTCCTCAGCGCCGCCGACCCGACGATGGCGCCCTGGGCGCCCTCCGACGACCCGAACGAGCGCGTGCAGTTCGGGATACGTGAGATGAAGAAGACGGCGCAGGCCGCCGCCGAACTGGGCGTGCCCGTAGTTGCCGGCTTTGTGGGTTCCAGCGTGTGGGAGAGCTGGTACATCTGGCCGCCCGATCACGAGCGCCTCTACGAACAGGGATGGGAGCTGTTTGCCGGGCGTTGGGGCAACATTCTCGACACCTTCAAGGAATACGGCATCAAGTTCGCCCTGGAAGTCCACCCGCGCGAGATCGCCTACAACGTCGAGACGGCACAAAAGGCGGTTGAGGTGCTCGGCGGTCGCTCCGAGTTCGGTTTCAACTTCGACCCCAGCCATCTGGTGTGGCAGATGATTGATCCGGTCATATTCATCAAGACCTTCGGCCAGCGCATCTACCACTCGCACGCCAAGGATTCGGAGCTGCAGGAGGACGAGGTGCGCCGCTCCGGCGTGATCCCTACTGGCAGCTGGATGCGCCCGGACCGCGGTTTCCGCTTTCGCGTGCCGGGATGGGGCGACACCAACTGGCGGCGGGTGCTGACCGCGCTTGCGACCGTCGGCTACGACTACGTGCTCTCCTACGAGCACGAGGACCCCGTGATGTCCCGTGAGGACGGTTGCGAGAAGGCCATCGCCTTCCTGCGGCCGCTCCTCATCAAGAAACGACTTGATCAAGCATGGTGGTAAGGCAAAAGGAGCTATGAACACAGGTAAGCTGATACGCCTCAATCGTTTGTTCTCTCATCCTACAAGCCGTTTCTGTTCGGTTGCGGTTGATCATTTCATCGGTTACGGAGACGGGCTCCCGCGCGGTCTGCGCCGGATGAAGCTTACACTGGCGGCCGTCGTGGCCGGAAAGCCAGACGCGGTTACGATGCACAAAGGCTATGCGGCATCCGGGTGGGGGCCGTATGCCGGGCAGGTTCCGCTGATCGTTCAGTCCATCGCCGGCCGGCCCGACGACGCGGCCTACGAACTCGTGGCCACCGCTGAGGACGCCATCCGCCTGGGCGCGGACGCAATCGCCACCGCCGCCTTCGTGCACGGCAAGACCGAGGCGGCTCAGCTCAGAGTGGTGTCGGACCTGGTGCGCGATGCGGCGCGCTTCGAGCTGCCGGTGATTCTGCACATCTACCCACGCAACCCGCAGACACTGGAGATCATTTACACCCCGGAGGACATCGCGTGGGCGGTGCACTGCGGCCTGGAGTTGGGTGTGGATGTCGTCAAGACGCCTTATTGCGGCGACGTCAAGGCGTATGCGGAAATCGTCGCCGACAGCACGCTGCCGATTGTGGCCGCCGGCGGCCCGCGTACGGACACCTTTGAGGCGGCGTTGCAGCTGATGTCGGAGGTGGTCGCCAGCGGCGCGCGCGGTGCGACCATCGGGCGCAACATCTGGGGATTCGATGGCGCGAATATCACGGCGTCCGTGCTGGCCTTTAAGGCGGTCATCCACGACGGCAAGAGCGCCAAAGAGGCACTCAAGATCGCAGGGCTATGAGCATCAGGTGGGACATTCTCGGGCTGGGTGTGGTCGCGGTTGACGACCTCCTGTACGTTGACCGTTTTCCCCGCCCGAACACCAAGATGCGCATCCACTCCAAGCGGCGACAAGGCGGCGGATTGACCGCCACCGCTCTGGTCGCTGCAGCGCGCCTGGGCGCACGAACGGCCTTCATGGCTGTGCTGGGCGACAACGAGTTGTCACGCTTCACGCTCCAGGAGATGGAACGCGGGGGTGTGGATTGCGCGCCGGTGTTGCGCCGTGAGGAAGCACGTCCCGTTCACTCCGTCGTCATCGTGGACCGCTCGACCGGCGAACGCACCATCCTCTACACCGACGAGGGCAGGGTTCCCGTGCGCCCCGAGGAGATCGGCGCCGACCTGATCGCCGGCTGCCGGCTGCTGTTCGTTGACTCTACCGCAGCGGAGGGGGGGCTGCGTGCGGTCGAACTGGCGCACGCAAACGGCATCCCGGTTGTCGCCGACATCGAGCAGGAAAGTGCCCCCTGTATGGCGGAGCTTATTCCACTGGTTGACCACCTCATCGTGAACGTTGAGACGGCCGGGCGCGCCACCGGCGAGACGCAGCCCGAGTCTATGGTGCGCCGCCTGGCACGGCCCCGCTCGGGCGGGACGCGGCCGGAGCACACCTGCTGCGTGGTGACGGCAGGCGAGATGGGCTGCTGGTACGCCGAGTGCGGCGGCCAGGTACATCACTTCCCGGCCTGCCGCGTGAACGTGGTGGACACCACCGGCTGTGGCGACGTCTTCCACGGCGCTTATGCGGCCTGCATCGCCCGCGGCGAATCCGTGCCGGCTGCTATCAGGATTGCCACCGCCACCGCTGCCCTGAAAGCCACGCAGCCGGGCGGGCGCAGCGGCATTCCCACGCGGCCGGTTGTCGAGGCATTCCTGAGAGAACGCCAGGAGTAGGTCACGCTTGCAGCGTGCGACCGCTTTTACGGCGCGGCGCGACCTCGCCGGCTCCGGGCGTGGTAGTGGTACACGATAAAGCCTGTGATGATAAAGAGGACGAGGTAGTAGACGCTAAAGGCCTGCTCACGCCAATTCCATCTTTTCGGGATTGGCGTCGAGAACGCGGTAAAAGGTCTCAATGAGGCGGCAAGCCCGTTTGACCGCATAATTGTAGGTGTTATACTTGTCGTCAATAAACACGTGCTCTATCACCACCTTGAGCCCACCCTGAGCCTGACCACTGAAGATCGAAAGGCAGAAGGTTTGGTCCTGGTACTTGGCGTGGAAGACGATTAATCATAGAGCCAGCTCCTTTGTACATGTAACTGATAGATGGCATGAATGCTGGCGGACGCGCAACGAAGTTGCTACGTCCACCAGCACTATGAATAAGAAACACAAGGAAACCAATTTTGGCCCATCACTTTTTCGTAAGCGCAAACGACGGCGGCGGCTGCCCCGGATCACGAATCGGCTCCGTGCTGAGCGAGAACTCGAGCTTCGATGCCTTGGATAGCCGCTCCCAATCGATCCACCAGTTCCGCACCGGTTCGCTGTCGAGTTTGACACTCTTCACGTAGAGCTTCGAAGGAGCCCCTTCGGCTGTGATTCGCACCACACGCTGTCCGAGCCGGAGCGTGATTTCCGGGAACGTCGGACTGTTCAGCGTCACGCCGCCCACGCCCGGGATTTCCGGATACATGCCGAGTTGCGCAAACACCACCCACGACGATGTCGCGCCAAGATCGTCGTTGCCGGGAAGTCCATCCGGTCGGGATGAGAAGAGATCCCGAAGTGTCTTTCGAACGACTTCTTGTGTTCGCCACGGATGCCGCGTCCAGTTATAGATCCACGGGTTCCCAAAGCTCGGCTCGTTGCCAATGGCAAAGTAAGGCCCGTTTTTCAACGTCCAATCATAGTTTTGACTGAAGTAATCGTCCAGGCGGTTCCTCGCCGCTTCGGGTCCACCTATCGCCGCAATCACTCCCGCCAGATTATAGGGAATCATCCACGTATACTGCGCCGAATTGCCTTCCACGAATCCAGTCTCATTGGCGGGAGTGAAACCGGGCAGAAAACTACCATCCGCGCCCCGCGGGCGGATGTACCTCGTCTCGGTATCGAATAACTTGCGCCACTGGGCCGACCGGGCGAGTAAAGCCCGCGCCGCCGTGAGATCGCCCAAAGCCGTCGCCAATCGCGAGATGGCAAAGTCCGCATTCTGGTACTCCAACGTCACCGATGCTGCACCGCGTCCGGCTCTTCCTCGATCTGCCACATATCCCAGGCGAAAGTACTCCTCCAGATTCGGGCGCTGGAGATACTGGCGCGAGCGCACCTGAGGGTCGTTCGCTCCACGCAGCATGGCCGCGAGCGCGCCTTTGGCATCGAACCCGCGTGCTCCAAACGCATACATGCTTGCCAGAATGCAAGCCGAAGGATCGCCGACCATCGTGCCGGCCTCGTCGTTGGCTGCCGACCAGACCGGCAACCCACCGCCCTGCTCAGCATCCACGACCAGGGACTGAGCCATGTCGCTCGTAACCTCCGGGAAGAGCATCGCGAGCAACTGGACCTGACTCCGGTAAATGTCCCAGCCGGAGAAGGTCGCGTACTGCGTGCGTCCCTGCGCGAGGTGCACCTTGTCATCGAACCCGATGTACTCGCCATTCACGTCGTTGAAGACGGATGGATGCAGAAGCGAATGATAAAGGGCCGTGTAGAACACCTTGCGGTCCTCGTCAGTGCCGCCGGACACCCGCACTCGGTCGAGGGCACTGTTCCAAGCCGCTCGTGCATCCCGCCGGACCTCGTCCAAGCCCCGACTGCCGATCTCGCTCCTTAAATTCGCCTCGGCGTTGGCCGCGCTCACGAAAGAGATCCCCACTTTTACCTGGACTATCCGAACCGAGGATCGGAAGCTCATGTAGCCGCCTGCGTGTGGGTCGCTGGCCGCGTGCCCCCCCGCCACCAAGCCAGTTTCATCGAACGTGCCGTATGCTTCAGGCGCCTGGGCCATTTCCATCGCAAAATAGACTTTATACCGGTTGCGGTGTCCGCAAATTCCGCCGCTCGAGACCGATCCGGTGACCGTGCGGTCGCGAATCTGGATTTCCGCCTCTCTCACTTTGCTACTCAGATTACGGCCGAGATCGATCAGTAGCGTGCGGCTGGCTTGGCCGGTTGGGAAGCGAAATTCGGCGATTCCGGATCGCACGTGGGCGGCGAGCCGCACCTCGATACCCGAGTCCAGGGTCACCTCGTAATATCCCGGTTCCGCACGTTCGCGAGTGTGGCTGAAACTTGCCTTATAGAGATTCGCGGCTGGAGACTTCTCCGGCACACCCAGCATCGGGAAAATGGGCACGTCCCCGAACTCTCCGCATCCCGGTCCGCTAATATGCGTGAGACTGAACCCTCGAGTGACTGGTTTGTCATAGACGTAGAAGACTTTGTCGTTTGTGTCCGGACTCCAGTACAAGAGCCCGAAAGGCCTTGACGCACCGGGGACCGTCTTGCCGTAATCGTGCAGGCGCGAAAGCCCCGTGCCGACGAAGGGATTCACCAGCGCCGCGGGATCCTCCTTCATCTGCGGGAATCCGGCGATCGGAATGAGGATAAAGGCGAGCCTGCATGAACTCAGAGTGATTCGTCTTAGCGTGGCCTCAGCGCTGTTCATTGGTGTTTGATCTCTTTCCTGCCTGAAGTTGCTTGTTGGCGTGCTGCATGGTTTGGCTAAGCAGGTCGCTCAGCTTGCGAGAAGTATCGGGATGGAACCACATGAAGACCGAGACACGATCTACCGGCTGCATGCAAAGCGCGATGCCGACGCGTTGTTTCGAAGTCATCGTTCTAATTCCTCAGACTGATTTCGGCCACCTGCCGCGCCGAACTTCAGCTCGAACCGGAACTGCATGTCGTCCTCGAATCACATGGTGAAATTCGTGCCGGTTAAGTTGTTGAAAAGGCGGAAATGACCCGGAGAGTGCCGGGGTCTTTTATGCTGACAGCCATGTGCGGGTCTACCACGGCAGTATCACCCAACTGCCGCGCCATTATGTCGCCCGGGAGCGGCGTCTTCACTCATTTGCTCAGATCGAACTCTCGCCGGATCTCTTCGTGCGGGATGCCTTCTCCACGGGCCAGGGAATTCCAGGCGCGGTCCAGTGCCGCGGCCGTCTCGGGCGTAATCTCTTCATCTTCCACGGGCGCCCCGGCCAGCGCACGCGACAGCGGCTCCACCATCACTTCCAGAAGACTCCGCACGACGTTCAGTTTCTCCGCCGGCAGCATATCGAGCAGCGCATGAGCCCGCTGGCGTTCTTGAGTGAGATCGGTTTCCATGGTCGCGCCTTGCTCCGGTCGCGGCTCCGTTACCGCTTTTTCATCGTTTCAGGCTGTCGGCGATGCTGATCCGAGCGCTCAGAATCCCATGGCCACACACAGGGCGGCAACATCACCGATGCACTCATCGAGAGCAGCCGGTACAATCTCGCAAGCCGCTGCGGCAGGGGCGAGCGCCTCCTTCATCACGACCTTCCGTGCCGGCGCCAGAACGGCGTCGCCCAACCGCATGGCCAATCCGCCAATGACGATACGTTCCGGGTTGAGCAGATCCACAAGAATGGCCAACACCTCTCCCAGTTTCCTGCCGGTGCCTTCGAGGATGCGCTTGGCGACGGCATCGCTTTGCTGGGCGGCCATCGCTACATCGCGCGCGGAGATCGTATTCCCGACTTTGAGGCATTCGGCCAGCAGAGTTGCCTGCCCTTTTTTCTGCGCGGCGGCAACCGCACGCATCGCTACCTGCGCCATGCCGCCGCCACTGGCCCAGCCTTCGGCCGAGCCCGCCTTGTTGTGCCCGACTGGTCCGGAGCGCGTGAGCCTGAGGTGCCCGACCTCTCCCGCGAGGTCCGATGCGCCATGGTACAAGCGGCCGTCAGCGATGATTCCCCCTCCAAGCCCCGTCCCCATGGTAAGGAACACCATGTGTTGGGTTCCCCGCCCCGCACCAAACCGATGCTCCGCGACCGCACCGGCGTTGGCGTCGTTTTCGAGCCTGCAGGTGACGCTGAATTCGCGTTCGAGCAGCGACTTAATCGGAACATCCACCCACGTTGGCAGATTTGGCGGCGCCTGAATCACACCCGTATTGCGGTCCAGCGGCCCCCCGCAACTGACGCCGATAGCCTTCAGATCGCTGGGGCTCATGCCACGCGCCTTGAGAGACTTATGGATGTTCTTCTTGATCAGATCGAGCGCGCGCTGGGGCCCTTCGGCCGGCAACGTGGCGAATTCGACACGAGAAAGAGTGGCAGGCGGCTCGGAAGAGAGCACGATCGCGGTCTTGGTTCCCCCGATATCCACACCCACCCAAACCTGGCTGTTCATGAATGCGCCCCCGATTCTTCCTCTTCATATTTCGCTTTGCCTATGAACGAAATCACAAGTACATAGAGGAAACAAAGCGCCGGAACCACCATGGCGGCACGCATGCCGAAGTGATCCCCGGCCAAGCCTACGAGCGGGGGGACGATCGCTCCGCCAATCGATGCTGTCACCAGCAGTCCGGAAATGGCGCCCTGCGATTGCTTGAAGCTGTGGATGGCTCCGCTGAACAGCAGCGTGATGAGCACGGAGGTGAAGAAGCCACAGGCGGCAAATGCGAACGCCGTCACGTTCGTTGCTGCAAACATCGCCAGCAGCAGACAACCCAGGGCCCCCATCGCGTAGGCGCGCAGCATGGTGCGCGGCCCCAGTTTTTGGATCCCCGGCCCGCTGATCAGGCGGCCGACTCCCTGCAATCCCCAATATAGGGACAAGGTGAGAACGGGAAGGGGCGGCAGCGCAAAGGAGGAGAGACCTCCGTCCGCCCGTCCAGCCGTCTGCGCCATCACCCCGTGGACTTTCTCGAAGAACTTGACAATCCAGGATGCCGTGCCGACTTCGGCGCCGACGTAGAAGAAGACCGCAAGCGAGTAAGTGATCGCGATCGGGTGCCGGAGCAAACGTGCGATCTCGCCCACTCGAAGCTTCTCGCCGGACACTACTTCGCGGTCGGGAAATCTTGCCAAGGCAAGCATCGCGAGCAGCAGCGCACAGAGCACCGCAAAGCAGAAGTAAAGCGTATGCCAGGAATGACCGGCGGACTGCAGTGCGTTCAGCAGGAAGGGGCCCAGAAAGGCGCCGATCCCGCAAAAGCCGATGGTCAGCGTGAGATTGCGGTGATAGTTTTCCGGCCGGTCCAGGTGCTGGATCAGCGGATTGCCGGCTGTTTGCAGCAGGGCCACACCGGATCCCACGGCGAAGGCCATTATCCCGGTGACGCCGAAACTCGTCGCCAGCGGAATGGCGGCGCAACCGGCAGCCATCAAAAAGACGCCGGCAAGCACCACGGGTCGCGGTCCTACGCGGTCGGCAACCAGACCCGCGGGGACGGAGCACACGCCGAAAGCGATGTAAAAGGCAAACGCCAGCAGGCCGCCCGCGAAGAGGCTCAGGTTGTACTGCTTGATGAGCACCGGAATGATGACGCCAACAACGTTGAGCACCATTCCGAACATGAAATAAGATGTGAACAGAATCCACAACAGCTTGGCTGGACGCACCGCTGCCTGACTCCCGGTAGCTGTAGGCACGAAATTACTCCTCGAGGAGATTGACTTCCCGGATATTGCCTGTTTGGAGATTCACGCGGAGAGTTTTGATTTCGAAAGCACGGAACTTGCCCGACCACTGGCGCTTGGCGAACCGCAAGTCAATGGACGCCGAAGCCGGCGTCCCCGCCGTCTCATAACAACGCAGGATCAGGTCGTCGCCGTTCTCCGCTTTTTTGATCGCTGAGATAACCACGTTAGGCGCATTCACCGCGAGGAAAGAATCGGCCTGGGGCCGCGAGCCGGGATGAATACCCTGATAGATAACAGCGGCAGCGGCCATGAACTCCTCGGCCGCCCGCACGATGCCGCTATCCTGCCACGTCCCCCGGTGAGGCACGAGAAGCATGCGGAACATCTGGATGCCCTGGTCTTGCCAGATGTGATCGATCTTAGGGTCCAGGACCTTCGGCTGATGGTTCGCGTACGCGGCGCCCCGGGCAATGGAAATCCGCAGGTCGTTGTCCGATACGCTGTACCCGTACTTGGCATCATTGATGATCGTCAACCCGAATTCGCTTCCGTTGCGCGTGCCACTGACGTCGATCCATCGCTGTCCCGGATCCTCGTCGCCATTGGTCTTGCGCACGATGTAACCGTAGGGCACCTCATACGTGGCACGCGTCTCGCTGACATCGACCGGGAAGGAAAACTTCAGCATTTTCTGGTGCTCGTGCCAATCCAAAGCGACCCGCGCTTCGAGCGTTCGAGCGCCCGCGTAGAGGAACCAGTCGGTGGTGAGATTGGAGGCGCCGTAGGTGGAGCGTACTCGAATGCACGCCCGCAGCGGGCCGTTCTCAACCACGTGCATATCCGCGTTCTTGAAGGCGCCGATCTCCTCCGTGTAGGCCTTCACCCCGTGGCTCCAGGTGTCGCTCGGGTCGTTTATGATCAGTCCTCGAGCGCCCGTTTCGCCTCCCCGGAATAGTTCCTTCCCCGTGTCCTTGTCGAGGACGCCGATCGTCCCGTCGTTGGTGAAGCGGACGCGCAGGTGCTCGTTCTCGAGAACATTGCCTTCCGCGTGCACCGCGGGCGCCGTGGCGGGTGCCGCCGTGGCATCCTCCCTGCGTACGCGAATCTGGCGGTAACCAAACGCGGGCACGGTGGCCCGGAAAACCAGACGGAAGCGGCCGTTGACCTCGGTCGATGGCAGGTTCCACTGACTGGGGATCAGCGTACCGCGCTCATCTTCCACTCGGGTCGAAGTGCTCGTATTCCTCCAGCCAAGATCGTATTCGAGGTTTTCCGTGATCTCCCACCCGTGGGGATTGAAGACCAGGAGATACTGCGAAGCGGGGTCCTCGGCTGGGACCTGCCAGGCCAGTCTCTGGGCGGCCTTATACATGGCCTGATGCGCGATATCCAACGCGTAGTCGTGCGCCTCGCGGGCAGCCTCGGATTGTTCCGGAAGCGAGGTCCCGGCCATGCTGTCGTGGAACTGCGTAAAGAGGACCCGCTCCCAGGCCGAAGTGAATTCAGCCTTCGGGTACGCGGCGCCCCAGACGGCGGAGCCGATCGATGCCACTTTTTCGGCCGTCACAAGCGCACTTTCAGCCATCCGGTTCCCCTTCTTGATCGCGGCATCTGCCGTATAGCAGCCCACGGAGTGATGCTGAAGGTCGTCTTTCACCACCGGAAGGTTCAGGCTGGCAGACTTCCGAATCTCGTCGAAGTAACGGTCTGGAGTGCTGAACACAACGACAGGCGCCCCAGCTTGAGACTGGGCCTGTTGAATGGTCTGGATGGCTGCCCTCGTGGGGCCGCCGCCATGATCGCCCGCCCCGTAGAACTGCATGAAGCTCTTCACCGGTTCATCGTGAAACCCTGTCAGCACGCGCGGGCTCACTGCGCCGCTGCCGCCGTAACCGCCCAGTATGCGGTATGTGAGAACGCGCGTCCCGTCGGGTGCTTCCCACCAGAACACGTCCGCGGGCAAGGTCTTCTCCTGTGGACCCGGGCGCATGAAAACGTAGTTCTCCATTCCCTGCAGTTTCAAGATCTGCGGCAGAGTGCCGGTGTGACCGAACGAGTCAGGATTGAAACCGGTCCTCGCAGTGCGGCCGAGCAAGCGCCGCAGGGTCAGTTGCGCGTACAAGCCCTGCCGGGCCATGGCTTCACCGCTGGGGATGTTTACGTCGGGCTCCACCCACCAGCCACCCACCAGCCCCCACCGGCCCTCCTCGACGCGCTTGCGGATCTCGGCCAGCATCGCCGGATCGTTCTCGGAAACCCACTGATAAAACTGCGCAGAACTGGCCGTCATCGCGAAGTCCGGGGTTTCCTTCATGCGGTCGAGCGCCGATCGGAAGGTGCTGTGCACAACCGACAGTCCCTCGGACCACGGCCACAGCCAGACCGGATCAATGTGACCGTGCCCGATCATGTGTACCCGGAAACTCGGGGCGTCGGCCGGCCAGGCGGGGGCCGCCTGCGGGGGGACCGCCTGCGCGAAGAGAGCCGGCAAGAAGGCGAAGCTCAGAACAACAAGAGCGACGGCAGACAGGCAAACGCGCCGCCGATCTCGCACGTAAGTTGACACCAGATATAGTTTCATCGCACGACACTCCTTTGCGTGAACCTCGTTGCGCCGGAGACGGCGTTGTGGCCGGGTGACGGAGCCGCCCCGAGCATTCCGCGGGATCGGCGCGAGCCGTTCCCGCACCCGCCACGCGCCGCGGCAGCGGCGGCATTAATGGCAGCGTAAATCGGGCCGGGGATGAGGCGTTCGGGGATTTCTCCCAGTGGCTCATCTGCCGGGATCCCTGGCGGACGGTGAAAAAGCGTCGTCTCGTAGACCCTTCGTGTGCCATGGCAGGGTTGGCAACCTACTTTCAACGCGCGGAGACTAACACCACTTGAAGCAACCGTCCATAGTATTCGACGGCCATTTAATCTTATGCAGAGCCAGGCCGGAATCTTAGATCATGTTCCAAGAGGCTCCATAACTTTTTTTTTACCAATGGGATGCAACGGATGTAGTGTGGTTTCAGAACTATCGTTCTCTAAATGCCGATGGCAGCCTGGGTTCTCCTACCAATGCCATGGCGCTCAGGAACTTCCAGGGTTATTTGGGATTTCAGGAAAATAACCTTTGGGGTACAGTGATGGCGGCATGCATCGCTCGTTCAACAAACAAACACTGCTGACTTGCCTGGCGCTGGGAATCGCGATTCTCGCGCTCTACTGGCCGCTGCGGGAATTCGACTTCCTGGTGTTTGACGACACTATTTACGTCAGCCTCAATCCGCGCGTTCATGAAGGGCTTGGCTGGCCGCAAGTCTTGTGGGCCTTCACAACACGCGACTGCGCGAACTGGCATCCGTTGACATGGCTGACTCACTTGTTTGACTGGCAGTTCTTCGGCCCTGACGCCGGCAAGCACCACCTGACCAGCCTGGCTCTGCATGTTGCCACCAGCCTGCTGCTGTTCCTGGCATGGAAACGCCTCACCGGCGCGGTCTGGCGAAGCGCCATTCTTGCAGCCTTGTTTGCGCTGCATCCGTTGCGCGTCGAGTCGGTTGCCTGGGTCGCCGAACGGAAAGATGTCCTGAGCGGGCTTTTCTTCATGCTCACGCTTTGGGCTTACGCGAATTACGCGCGGCGGCCGGCTGGCACAGGCGGACCAGGCCCAAAGCGGTTTTATTGGCTGGCTGTGGTTTTCTTTGCGCTGGGGTTGATGTCCAAACCAATGCTGGTCACGCTGCCGTTTGTGCTGCTGCTGCTTGACTATTGGCCGCTGAACCGGATGAGCCAAACCATCGTCAAGCCGGGCCAGGATGGCGGCAAGCCGGCTCCGTCTGCGACAAAAGGCGGGTTCCAGGTCAAGCGGCAGGATGCCCGCGCCGCCACCGCGACAAAAGGCGTCGCAAGCGCGAGGGAGTCCCAGTTAGGGATGTTTCTGCGTTGCGTTCGTGAGAAGATACCGTTTTTTGCGCTGACGTTGGCGAGCTGCGGCCTGACGCTTTGGGCGCAGGGCATGAGCGGCGCCTTGGTTTCCTTGAACAAGCTGTCGTTTCCCGAACGCATACCGCACGCTTTTGTTTCCTGTTTGCATTATCTCGAAACATTCTTTCTGCCGCTAAACCTGGCGGCGCAATACCCGATGCCGCATGCGTGGCCTTTATGGAAAATCGGCCTTTCGTTGGCGGTGTTTGCGGGAGTTTCGGCCGCAGCCGTTGTTTGGCGCAAACGCTATCCGGCATTGCTTGTCGGATGGTGCTGGTACGTGGGTATGTTGGCGCCGGTCCTTGGTCTGGTGCAGGTCGGAACTCAGGCTTATGCGGACCGTTACACATATTTGCCGATGATCGGGGTGTCGGCGGCACTGATCTGGACTTTGTCGGCGGCTCTTTCCGCCTGGCCGCCACGAAATCTTGTGCTGGGCACGGTCGCGGTCGCGGCCATTGCCGCGTGCATCGCCACGACCGCCGCTCAGGTGAAATATTGGCGCAACACTGAGACTCTTTTCACCCACAGCTTGGAGGTAACCAAAGACAACGCTTTTGCGCACAATAACCTTGGCGTTTACTTCATGCAGCATGGCGACCCGCGCAATCCCGGCGACAAAACGCACCTTTTCAAAGCCATTGAACACGCCCGGGAAGCCCTGCGCATTTCGCCGCGATATCCAGACCCGCATTCGACTCTGGCCATTTGCTATGAGGAAACAGGACAGATCGAACCGGCCCGGCAGGAATACGAGGCGGCGCTGAAAAATGAACCGGAAAGGGCCGATTTGCGCCACGGCCACGCGGTTGTTCTGGCGCGGCAGGACAAATGGGATGAATCCTGCGCGGAGTTCGCCCGGGCGGTAAAGATCAGACCGGTTTATCCCGAAGCGCAACACAACTGGGGTTTGACCTTGATGCGCATGGGAAAACCGGAGGAAGCCGTGCCCCATTTGGAGGAAGCCCTGAAGCAGCGTCCCGGCTACAATCTGGCTCGTATCACCCTGGGAAATGCTTATATGGACTTGACTCGCTGCGCCGACGCGCGGGCCAGCTACCAGCAGTATCTGAGGGCAAGTCCGGGCAACGCCGCGATTCATGTCAAAGTGGGCCTGACGTTCCTATGCGAAAACAAACCACAGGAAGCGGCGGCATCGTTCAAGGAAGCCTTGCGCTATCAACCCGGCAATGCCAAGGCACTGGAACTATTGCGCCTGCTTGGGCAATAACCTTGTGTTTTGGGGCGGAGACGCGCCAGATTATTTGCAGCCAAGAAGATGATCGAAGAGGGATTCCTGAAGCGCTTCCGCAAGCCGGACATCGGCGTCGCCCTTCACGTCAGCAACGAATTTCCCGCTGGGAAGATCGGGATCGCCTACGGGTATCGATAGGCGAGTGCCGACTCCTTGCGCATCACGATTTACGGAAAGGGCGGACATGGCTCCGCTCCCGATACCACAATCGACCCCGTGGTGGTGGAAAATCGGAATGTCCCCTTTTTCTCCCTCCAGCTGGCGCCGCCCGTGTCGGTTCGTATATACGTTGCGGCTTTCCGCTCGTTCGGATCGGTGAGTCAGCAGCTTCATCCGGAAGGACATCGAGAATAATCGGCGTAATCTCATGAAAGGAATTCTATGACTCCTACTCGAAGAGAACTGCTTTTCACTTTGCCTGTGATTGCCTCGGCCGTGCAGCGGACTGCCGCAAGTCCCGCCAAAAGCTGGAAACCGAAAGTCGGAATCTTATGCCGCTACACGGACGCAAACATCGAGTTTGCCGCGGCTGAGGGCTTTAAAAGCCTCGAGCTCAATGCCGGCGCCAGGAGCCGGCTCGATGCGGCCGCCGTGACGGATGAGGAAATAGAAAAGATCAAAGGTTCCATAGCGCGCGCCGGTTTGGAGGTTTCCGCGCTGGGCATCTCCGTTAACCATACCGCGCCGGATGCCGCCGAGCGCACGCGGATCAACACTTATGTCGCCAAGGTTATTGAGCTGGCCGGGAAAATGGGGGTGCCTTATATTGCCACGATGTCCGGAAACATGCCCGGGCGCCGTTTTCCGGAGCAGGTTGACGAGATCGTCCGGGTCTATAACGAGAAATATTTTGCGCTGTGCCAGCAGCACAAGGTCCGAATCCTCTGGGAGCCCTACCCCGAAGGAGCGAACATCGCAACCGGACCTATCGGCTATGATGCCCTCTTCAAGGCTTTCGGCAACTCTGCTTATGTCGGCATTCAATGGGATCCCTCACACTTTGTCCGGCAGTTCATGGATCCGGTCCAGTGCATGCACGATTACATCGATAAGATCTAGCCAAGGGGCTGCGCCCCTTGAAATCCCCGCGCGCCCGCTAGTCCAGTTGATATCAGCGGATCGTCCGGCGCGCGGGGATTTGAGAAGTCAGGAGTCAGGAGTCAGGAGCCAGAATAAGAATCC
>Ga0315279_10004690_pt1 | contig 18222 bp, 11 predicted proteins | sample YL17G06_20_MG_FD_203694 | JGI IMG/M metagenome (GOLD analysis project Ga0315279, IMG submission 203694) | Sediment microbial communities from Yellowstone Lake, YNP, Wyoming, USA - YL17G06_20 | ecosystem: Environmental > Aquatic > Freshwater > Lake > Sediment | place: USA: Wyoming | collected... | reverse complement strand
ATGCCTACTGCCTGAGCACCAGGAAGAGGAGCTCGGACGGGCTCGGCTGGCACGACGAGTATCTCAACTTCCGCGTGCGCAAGGACATGAGCGACACGCTCCAGCAGATCCGCGGCAAGCTGACCGAGCTGCTCGGGCCGGAGGATCGCGCTCGCGTCGACATGCTGCAGAGGGCGACGGCCGCGATGCCCGACTCTCAGATGATACAGAAGTGGCACACCGTCTGCTGATGATGAGTAATGAATGACGCGCGGCAGCCATATTTGTTGAACATCGACATGCATCCATCCACGCGAGTGATGGCTTCTCAGAACATGCCAAGGAAGATCGGGTCCGTGCTCCAGAGGAATACGTGCACCGGCGGCGGCATGCCGCCTCCGCAGTAGTGCGTGAGCGGCTGAATGCTGCCTCCGCCGGCGGTCCTTCCGTGGTACGTTTCGACGTCCATTGGCCTGACCAAAAAAATGATGGATATATTATTGGTTTTTTTCTGGCCGACAAAATGGTCAATTCTTTTGTCAACATGTCTGCGCATTTTTCAACTGGTCGAGCGAGAGAGCGACTTGAACAGGGGCTTCGCCACGTATCTGACGTTGTCTATGATCATGTCGTCCTCGCGGAGTGACTTCAGCTCGTAGACATTGTCGACGCCCTCCCTGACCGCCCTCACGTAGGCGGTCGCGCATCGCATTATCTTCTCTACGAGCTTCGGAGCGTAGTGCACCCGCCGCACCAGCATCTCGCTGCGGTCGCTGTCGAGGTCTCGGCCGTCGATGTTGTCGACGGGACGGTAGCAGCTCGCCAGGTCGCACCACCGCCTCTTGGCGCACGCCATGACCAGCTGCACCTGCACCAGCCACTGGTCCGCCGGCTGCCGCATCAGCCGGCGCTGGCTCGCCGTGACCTTGATCTCCAGCGCGCCGGAGTCGCCCACGAGGCCGTCCGGCGACGCGGCGAAGTACCCGCGCCCGGGGTCGGGGCATATCACGAGCCCCGCCCTCTCGACCGGCTCTTCGCCGGTCCACACGAGCCTCTCGTACGCGGACACGAACTGCGCCTCGCGCTCGATGCCGTACCGCATGGCCGGCGTGACCACGACGGCTGCGGCGTCGCCCCTCCTGTCCGCGCGCGCCTGCCTCATCATCTCCGGGACGCCGCCGTACCCGCGGCCGCAGTACGTCGCCGCCATGCTCGCGGTCACGAACGCGTTCCTGAGGTTCAGCCACTGGTCGCTGCGCTGCTGCAGCGACGCGGCGTACGCCCTGACGTCCGCGCCCGCGACGGCGTCCGCGCCGCCGTAGAGCTCGTGGGCCTCGAACCGCTTCTTCCGCGGCGAGGCTGACCAGAGCCTGATCAGATCGAGCTCGCTGCTGCTGCTGCCGCTCGCGCTCATGTCCGACTGACTGACTCTATAACTCTCTTCATCTTATTTAGCATGACACCGCTCTGACGCATCGGTCAGAGCAGTACCATCTGTCTCCTGTCTTCTCGAGCGTGTAGTCCGTCGACCCGCACACCCTGCACCGCGCGTCGGGCGGCCGGTCCCTGAGCCTCTCGACGATGCCGCGGGCGACCTCGTCGCGGTCCGGCGGTGGCCCCTCGCAGAACTGAGCCGAGATGAGCGGCGGGCCGGGCGCCAGCGCCTCGGCGGTCTCCACGATCGACCTGTACTCCTCCATGAAGCTCTCCCTGAGCGCGGCGCGGTCGGCGGCGTCCTCGCGCATCGACATCAGCGCGGCGCGGAAGCTCGAGTTCGTCAGGGAGTTGGTGCGCCTGACGTACCATATGGCGTCCGCGCAGAGGAGTATCGCGGCCGTCGGGTCCATCCTCCGGGCGAGGACGAGGTGCGACACGACCGCGGACACCGAGCGGTTCTGCCCCGCCATGCAGTGCACGAGCAGCTGGCCGCCGGCGCCGATGTCGCGCAGCAGCCGCTCGATCTTGTCGCTCGCCTCCGCCATCAGGTGGTCGAACGCGAGGCGCGTCACGAACGGCGTCCTGTGGACCATCACGGTCCTGCCGCCGCGCCTGATCGGGACGAAGTAGATGCCCTCGTCCGTCGCGCCCGCCGCGACGCCCGCCGCCATCTGCTTGACAGAGCGCCAGCTCGAGTCGCCGATGGCGACGCCGGTCGCCTCGTCCATCAGCGTGTCGTACGAGACGCCAAGCTTCAGGTACTCGTCCTCGAAGGTGACGCCGACCGCCTCGGACGATGACGCGTTGAAGACGGCCTGGAACTCACCCTTGATGGTCCCGCGCGCCACGCGCATCGCGGCGCCCATGTTCCCGATCCACACGTTCTCGTGGACGCGGCAGTACGACGCGCCGTCCACCGCCTCCTCCTGCCACGTCCTCCGTCGCCTCTTGCCGGTGGGCTGCTCGGACATGCGCGCGCGGTGGCTGCGGCTGGGCTTGATCGTCGTGCCTTTTATGGTGAAGTGTCATTCTTGGTGTTTTTTAAAGAAACGCGCGGCTGGCGCGCCGCAGCGCGCCGCGGATCTGGAGATACATATGATCCAGGCCGCACCAGATGGCGCGGTCGAGCACCCCCCGGACGGCCGGCCAGGTTGCGACGAGCCACTCTCGCCTCCAGTCGCGCTCTCCGGAGAACTGTCCCCCGATGGCGTCGACGCAGAAGGGGTTCGCGTCGTCCACCGGATACAGCCAGGCCTGTTTCGCGAAGCTCCGATCGAACTTGAAGAGGCTGAGGAGCTCCTCCTCGGAGCGCGGGACGTCGCCGGGTTTGCATCCCCAGAGAGCGACGTGAGATCGATACGTCTCCGGGTGGGCTGCGAGCCACGTCGGCGGTATCCAGGTGTCGCTCTGCACCATCATCCCCGCTCGCGGCGTCATGACGTACATGCAGAGCGGCGCCCTCCAGGCGCGGGGCGTGGCGGCGTCCTCGACGCGAGACCGAGCGATGTGGCGCACGCCGACGACGTGCGAGAGCTCGCCGCTCTCCGGATGGCGACAGACAGCGACTGCCAAGAAGGACCATCTGCCCTCGCTCTCCTCGCTGGGCGGGACCGCGCCCGCGGTCCAGTGCTCTCGGCGATTGTAGAATTGCAGACATCTGTCTCTGAAGAAGCTCTCCAGCGTCACGAGCGGATCCATCGTGTCTCGGCAAAAAAAACGAAAACAAATAAAATTAAAATTAAGTGCGGCAACTTCAAAAACCGCGAAGATAGGACAAGATGGTGAGGCAGATGTTCGCGTCCCCGGAGCACGCCCGCGTCTGCAAGCTCGTGGGGGAGATCCGAGAGATCCTGCGGGCCGAGATCTGCTGCTGGGAGACCGCGGGCTTCACGCAGACCGAGGAGGCGCTCAGGCGCGCTGACGACGCGCTGCAGCGCCTGGCGGCGCGCGTCGCGCATCCGGAGCCCGGAGAGACGTCGCCGTACTCGCTCGGGGACGTGCTGAAGACTACGACCAACTGCGAGGACAGCCGCTCGCTCGCGAAGCTCGTCGCGGGGGAGACCATACGGAGGCCGGCGCCGGAGTGGCCGGGCTGGCTCCTCTGCCGACCGTCGAGCGCGCCGCCGACGCTCGGCATGGCGGAGCAGGACGTCCGCGACTCGTTGGAGAAGAAGGTCCGGGAGATGTTCGACGCGATGCCGGCGCGCTGATCCCCTTTTTTTGAGTCGACTGCGAGATGGTATATTTGATAAAGAGACAAGTTCACGTTCTCCCTCGTCATGACATCTTGCGCCGCCGCTTCCGCGGCATCCTGACGAACACGACGTACATGACCGCCGCCAGGCCGGCGACCACGAGCAGTCCCACGATCACCATCACTATGAAGATCGCGAGGGTCGTCGTGTCCCCGAAGATGCCAGCGAAGCAGACGGCGCTCTCGCCGGCGCGGAGGCGGCAGCGCCCGTCGCCGTCGCACGAGAAGCGGTGGCACGCGTCCGCTGCGAAGCAGGGCGTGGTGTTCGGCAGCGGCGCCCACTGGTGATCGCCCGTCGTGCTGTTCAGGCACTCGAAGACGACGCAGTCCGCCGTCGCCGGGTCCGGAGCCGGCGGCGGACCGTGCTCGCAGCCGACGCCGTCGACGCACCAGTCGACGCTGCACGCGTCGCCGTCGTCGCAGTCGCGCTCGCCCGCGGCGATCTCGCCGGTCGACGAGTTGCACAGGATCACGGCGCAGCGCGTGAGGTTCGCGTTCGCCGACGGGTCCACGAGCGGCGTGTGCGTGCAGCCGTGCATGGAGACGTACGCGTCGAACGTGCACGCGTCACCGTCGTCGCACGACTCGTGCACGTGGTAGCACGCGCCGGTGATCTCGTCGCAGTAGTCCGCGGTGTCGGGGTCCGCGTCGTCGCAGTCGGGCGGCGAGCACGCGTGCAGAGTCGGGTGGCACTCGGCGGGGTAGCACGCGCCGTCGCCCTTGAAGCACCACGTCGGCGTGCAACCCGCGGGCGCCGGAGCGCACGAGCGCGCGGCGTGCGCGCACGTCCCGTTGCCGGCGACGCACTCGTCAGCGGTACACAGGTCGTTGTCGGCGCAGTTCTTGGGCCTGTGCTCGCACCAGCTCGCGTTCACGTAGAAGTCGTCGGTGCACGGGTCGCCGTCGTCGCACAGCCCGGCGTCTCGGGTCGCCGCGCGCTTGTCCTCCTCTTCTTCTTCGAACGTCAGCACGGCGCCGGCCGGAGGCGTCTGTCTATGTCTCTGTACATCTGCAGCCTGATGATGATAATGATGATCTCCGCCGTCGTCATCGTGGTGATCGCGATGGCCACCGTCGATCTCGAACTCGACGCAGCCAACTCCGGAGACGCACTCTGCCCTCCAGCTGTCGTTCTGGGGCCGCGGACAGCTCCTCATGAAGCGCTGGCAGCCTATCCTGGGCGAGCAGCTGGTCTCCGCCACGCACGGGTCGTCGCTCTGCGGACACGTCACATGGTCGTGCACGCACCCGACGCCGTCTACGCATCGGTCTGCGGTGCAGAAGTCGCGGTCCCTGCAGTCCTTCCTGAGCTCGGCGCACCTGCCGGTCGCCGGCTCGCACCACCGCCGCGCGCACTCGGTTGACCTGCCGCAGTCGATCGTCCTCGGCACGCACGCCGCGGCGCCGTCCTCGCCGACGACGCAGTCGGTGACCTCGCACGCGCTGCCGCGCGGGCGCCGCCCCCTGCCCGCGCACTTTGGCGCGTGCTCGCAGCCCCGCTCCGCGGAGCAGGAGTCGTCCGTGCACGGGTCGCCGTCGTCGCAGCTCCTGGGCCGCGACGCGCAGCGCCGCGCGCCGGCGTCGCACCAGTACTCCGCGCACGGGTTGTTGCCCTCGCAGTCCGAGTCTGACTCGCAGGACGCCGATGCCGCCACGGCCGAGAGCAGGGCTGACAGGAGAAGAAGGAGGAGGAAGAGCGGAGGCCGCGGCATCCCTGCATGCGACAACAGCCGCGATCGCGCTTTTAAGTATTGCGTCGAGCCTTTTCTCTTGATCCTCGCATGGCCACGCAGGTCTGCGAGATATGCGGCCGCATGTCCGCGAGCAGGGACGCGTTCGAGAGGGCGTGCGAGAGCGAGAGCGCCGTCGGGTGGGTGGCGCCGCGCGGCGCCGGCAGGTTCGCGGCGCTCTGCGACGTCGCCGCGGCGAAGCTGCGCAGGGGCGAGAAGGTGTGCTTCCTGTGCTGCGCCGAGGACGCGCGCGCCGCGTCGGACGCGATAGCTGCGCGCGCCCCGGCCGGCTCGCTGACCTGCGGCAGCTTCGACATGATACGGGGCTCGATGACGTCCGCCGCCGTGCTCGTAGTCGACGGCATGTCCGAGCCGCGGGTCGCGAGCCGCGCTGACTTCGTCCGCGCCGTGACCGGCTGCCAGGCGCTGTACTACGGGCTCAGCGCCGGGAGGATGAGCGAGAGGTCGCTCGAGGCGTTCAGGTCGGCCGCGGCGGACTCGTACTTCGCCAGCGGCCGCGCGGCGTCTGCCGCGTTCATGGCGCTGCTGACGGCGCCGGATCCGTGAGCTGCGCGAGAATTGTACAAAAAGTCGTGCCAAATTAGAACGCTCAGTACGCGAGAGAGAGATAGAGAAAATGAAGTGCTGCGCGTGCGGATCCTATCCCAAGCGCATGCTGCGCTGCAAGTGCGGGTGCGGCCAGCTGTTCTGCTCGAGGGAGTGCGCATGCTCGGGGTGGAGCGGCGGCTCGGCGCGCAGGCACCGGCTGGCGCCCGCGGAGAGCGCTGCTGCCGCCGCGACGCTCGTCGGCGTGATACACAAGTGCGCCGCCGACGACCCGGTCATCCAGAAGATCGGCGAGGCCGCCGCCATGATCGCCCGGCCGATGAGCGACGCGGATAAGCCGGAGCTCCTCGGGGGGCCGATCGCCGCGCTGCTCAGCGGTTTCGACGTGCTGCCGCTCTCGGCCGCCGCGATGACGGCGATACGGGAGGCCGTCGGCGCCCCCGAGCCGGGAAAGAGCTGGGATGCGATGATCACGCCCAGGGGGCTGATAGTCAGGTACACCGGCAGCGGATCCACGAGGTACGACTACATGTCGATACGGTCGCTGCCAGCGGCCGAGCTGAAGGAGATCGCCAAGGCCGCGAGGGAGTGCTGGAGCAGGGCGCACGCCATCGTCATCGAGGAGGAGCCTGAGGTCAAGCGCGAGCCCGCGCCTCCTCCTTCTCCAGTGCCGGCGCCGGCGCCGGCGCCGTCGCCTGCCAGGGAGATGAAGCAGAGCGACGTGGACTACCAGCTGCGGAGGATGTCCAACGCGCTCGACAAGACGGGCATCAGCATCCGCGTCTTCAGAGACTGGGACCGCCTCGTCACCAGCTGGGGCAGGGCGATCTCAGAGGCTGCGGCTGCGGTCGATGCCGCCATGCGGCCGACCATGTGGGCCATCATGGCGGAGTTCCTCACGGGCATGGATCCCCTCGAACACTTCGGGAAATACCAGGCCGACATGACGGACCCCAGTGATCCCAACACGAAGCTGGCGATGGAGCTAGCGAACATCAATGTCAAAGAGGCCGTGAGGAACGCGCGCCAGATACTCGGCGCTCCTGAGCCTGAGCCTGAGCCGGCCCCCGTCCCTGCAGTGCCGGAGCCGGCCCCCGTCCCTGCAGTGCCAGCGACGCGCGGCATATCGACTGCATGCGGCGGAGCCAAGGACGAGAAGAAGATCATGATCGCGCTCGTGGAGTTCATCACAAAGACCAAGCAGGCGCCGCTGACTCGCGAGCAAGCTCGCGCGGTCCTCGGCAGCGACGTCGCGGACGCGCTGGCGGACATACCGATCTACGTCGCGACTCACGAGGAGAAGTACGCGGAGCTGGTCCTGCGCGGCGGCGCGCGGCCGTGGAGGAAGCAGGTGACGCCGCTGGGGCTGGGCGTGCACACCAAGATGGCGCCCGAGGGCAGCCCGCCGTACGACGGCAGCAAGCCCGAGCACTTCAGCAAGATCACTGCTGCCGATGTCGACGGCATCCGCGACTGCTACGACGAGTGGCACCACAGGGAGATCGCGGACGTCGTCGTCGACGGCGTCCGCGTGCTGGACCTGCCGGACAAGGGGCGCGCGTCACAGCTCCTGCGCGAGTGCGCGGCGAAGGCGCTGGGCGCGCTGAGGGGGGCAACGTGGTCGGACGCCGTCGACCCCGACCGCGCGTCGGAGTTCATGCGCGCCGGCGGCGCCGAGGCGCTCGCCGGGCGCTTCCGCGAGATCCCGCCCAGGAGCGTGCTGCACAGGCGCGGGTCGGGCGTGTGCGGCGTCGACCTCTGCGTCAGGATCCGGGCGACCGACGACGCAGCTGGCACCGCGTGGCTGCTCGCGGAGCCGCTGGTCCTCGTCGCCGCGCACCGCCTGCTCGCCGAGGCCGTCGCGAAGAAGGGAGAGGGGCTCGTGACCAAGGCGACCGCCGATCTGCTGCGCAGCAACGCCGCTGCGTTCCCGCCGGGGTTCGCCGGGATCAGCCCGGACGACATGGCGAGGGCGTCCGAGAACCCGCGCCTCCTGTCGATCGTGTTCCCGGCGCTCCGCCGGCTCGGGGTGCCGGACCCCGGAGACGGCAGGCCCGCCGTCGCGCTGCCGGTCAGGCCGGAGAGGCTTCCCGAGAGGGAGAAACCAAAGGAGAAGCTGGAAGAAGAAGGCGAGCCGCCCAAGGAGCCAGCGAAGAGGAAGAGGAGAGCCGAGAAGCGCGAGGAAGAAGATATTGAAGTGATCTGGGATGCCGAAGAGGCCGAGGAGCTCGAGAGCAGCGTGTGGCGGAGAGCCATGCACAAGTTCGATGGCTATGACGAGCGGATCGTCAAGAAGTGGCGCAGCGCCATCAGGGCATGGATCGCCGTCGGCGACGAGCTGAGCACGATGATAGGGCTTCTTCGCGCGAAGGACGTCGTCGCGCGGCTGGACTCCGAGCTGAACGACGCGCTCGGGCGGCTGGTCGATGAAGCTGTCGGCAGCGAGGTGAAGGACGTCGACGAGCTGATCGGCAAGACAGACGCCGCCTTCGCAGCGGTCCTGGGACTGAGGAGTGGCGCCGAGGGATCGCTGAGCAAGGAGGTGATGAGGCTGCTGGCGGTGCAGAAGGCGCAGGCGGCCGCCGACTCTGCGAAGGTGACCACGAAGGAGAACTTCAGCACGAAGCTCAGACCGACGCTGGAGTATATCTCCATCGACGCCGAGGAGATCTTCGAAGACGAGAAGAAGGCGAACGGGGAAGAGGCCCTGAAAGAGCTGCTGTACGTCGCGGACCCGTGCGATTACGGCAACAGTCTGGTACAGGAGCTGCTGCGCAGGTTCACGATAGCGACGAGAGACGTTCGCCTCGACATCGCCACCGAGGAGCACGATACGAGAGGAGATCTCGTCAAGAAGCTCAGCGAGGCAGACAAGCTGATCGCCGAACTCGCGAAGAGGCTGGCGGAGGCGGAGAAGGGAATGCAGGAGGAGGAGGCCAAGCTCGCCATCAAGTTGCAGCTGGAGAAGCAGCAGAAGGCCAAGGACGCCATCGAGAAGCAGCTGGAGGAGCACCCGGACCTCGCGGCTATGTTTATGAAGAGCCCAATTGACGCTGAGAGGTGGGTGACCGCCAAGTTGAACAAGCGGTACCCGGAGCACGAGCGCTACATGCGAGAGACCACAGAGGCGCTGGCGAAGCAGATCGAGAAGGTGTGGCGCCGGCGCGACCTGTCGGAGAGGACGCCAAGGTTCCTCTCGTGCGTGATAGCCTCGACGACGCGGTACCTCCTGGCAAAGACGTTCATGTACCTGCGTGCTCGGGAGACGATGAAGCTGAACCTGGCGAACATGGGCGCGAAGACGTCCGAGAGCGAGTTCATGACCGAGAAAATGGATGCGCTCGCAGACCCCCAGGCGCTCACGCTAGACATAGACATCGACCAGCTCTGGGCCAAGACGGTGCGCGCGTTCGTCAGTGAGGCGGTGCGGGCGGCGGACGCGCCCGACGTCAGCCCGCTGGCGACGCCGGGCGCCGCGACGCGGATGCCAGCCGACTATCTGCGCGACCGCCGCGCGCGCGTCGTGGAGGCCGCCGAGCTCGCCGCGCGCTCGCTCCTGCCCATAGCCAAGAGGGAACGCGACGGCATCCTGAGCATAGCGCGTGAGCTTGGCAAGCTCAAGGCCGAGAAGGTCGCGGCCAGGAAGGAGGGAGACACAGAGAAGTTGGCCAAGAAGAAGGCCGAGCTGGTGCACTTCCTGGAGGACAACGACCCGGAGGCGGCGAAAGACCGTCACTGGGATGTCAGCGCGGTGCTCGACTCGTGCACCAGGTTTCTGGCAGACCTCGACGAGGTGTACGCGGAGCGCGAGGCCTCGACCGCAGCGGAGCCGGACAAGCGAGAGAACTTCCTGCGCGAGGCGATGGTCCGCGTGATGATCCACGTGGCGCACCTGTACGACGTGGCGTACATGACCGAGCCGAGCGGCGCCATCGAGAGGCCGGTGAACGACATACTGGCGATCGGCCGCGACGGGACGATGGCGGCGCTCGCGCTCGCGCTCGGCGGCGCGCAGATGGAGGGGCTGCCGCTGCCGGCCGAGATCCGCCTACCCGAGCACAGGACGATCGCCTGCGTCTTCGGCCCGCTGCTGAAGAGCACGCCGCGCGTCGTCGCCATCATGCGGGCGCTCTCCGCGGACGCCGACGCGGCGCACAGGGAGGCGTTTGGCGCGGCCATGGCGGAGCTGGCGTCGCACGCGGGCATCAGCTCGATAGTCTCCGGGGGCAGCGCGTGGCGCGCCGCGGTGCTGCAGTCTCCGGCGCCGCTGCCGGAGGCGACCGCGTACCTCGGCCGAGTCGTCGAGGTGGCGGCGCGGCTCGGCGCCGCCGTGGACGGCCCGCCCGCGCTCTCGCTGCCGCAGATGGCGGCGGCGGCGGCGGAGACCGCCAGGCGCATGTTCGTCGAGCTGGCGCGCTACAGGACCACCGGCGAGGCGCAGCTGACGCTCAGGAGCGGCCCGGACGACCCGGACGCGTTCGACGAGATAGCGAAGGGCGTCGCCAGGTCGCTCGCGGCGCGCCTGAGGGCGCGCGAGGCCGCGCCGGACGCGGTCGCCAGGCCCGCGCCGCTCGGCGTCGCGTCGACGCTGGCGGCCGACGCGGCGCCCGCGGCCCGCGCGCTCGCCGCGGCCCTGGACAACGCTTCCGATGGCGTATCCGCGGCGCTGGCGTTCGCGAACTACAACATCAGTGCATACGAGGGGTCTATACAGGACGCCAATTTGGAGATCGAGGGGGCGAAGACTGACGAGGAGCGCGCGGAGCCGCTCAAGAGGCAGAAGACGATGAGGAAGCGCCTGAGGACAATGAGAGCAGTCGTCGACCTGTGCGACGGCGTCGCCGCGGCGTACGCGCGCGCAGACGAGGAGGCCAGGAGGGCGACGGCCGAGGGCACGAGGCTGACGGCGGCCGAGGCCCGCGACCTGCTGCTGCTGCCGCGCGTCAGAGCGCTCAACGAGCTGCTGCTGCCCCTCTACAGGAGAGCGCGCCTGGTTTCCAGCGTCTACGACGAGGCGGCGGCGGCGGCCGCGGACGTGGCGGGGAAGCTCGCGGCCGAGCCCGAGCTGTTCTGCTGCCAGTGCATCGGCGCGATCGGCCTGACCGTGGGATGGCTGCGCGGCGAGGTCGACAGGGTGACCGCCGCGACGCAGAAGACGTAGTGGAGGAGTCATGTTCAAAGTCTCGTTATTAATGCTTTATCGAAGAATGATATCACGCTTCATAATGAACGCCATCGCTATGGCTGTCGCTGCTGTCGCTGCTGTCGCTGCTGTCGCTGCTATGAAGCAGATCGGCGATGTCAATCGGCGCCGCTGGGGTCCAGGCGCAATCAGTCGCGGCGGGCTGATCCGGCGGCGGAGGGACCGGCTCGATCTTGTGCTGATTTTTCTTGGGCTGAGTCTTCTCGCAGCAGTACTCCTCCGCGTGCCGCCAGGTGTGCTTGCCCGAGAAGTGCTCCATGAGCCACCTGTAGACTGGCCGCAGGCTCTCGGCGCGGGGGCGGGGCCAGGTCGGGCTGTCGACGCCCGTCCAGGACCACTCGGTGATCATCATGTCGTCGATCTTGTCCAGGATGCTCCGTCCCTTACTCAGGCTCAGGTCGTGCACGACCTCGAAGCGGTCCGCCAGCCACTCGACGAGGTCGACGCTGCCGGAGCGGCACGCGTAGCAGAACGCGTCGTGCCCGTGGAACGCGACGTCTGAGCGCCCGAGCTTGACCTTCTCCACGAGCCACCTCACGACTGGCAGGTGCCCGCCGGCGCACGCCGCGTTGAGCGGGCAGCCCACCGGCTTGGACCTCCCGCGGCCGCGAGGGCGAGCGTCATCCTGCGTGAGCTGCAGCTTCTGCCAGAGGTACTCTGCGACGTCCAGGTGCCCGCGCTGGCACGCGTAGTGCAGCGGGTGGTTCTCCTGCCCGAGGATCCCGGCGGTGCGGGCGTCGTCCGCTGTCATGGCGCCGGTCTCGACGACGCGCCGCACGATCGCCAGGCTGCCGCCCCAGCAGGCGAGGCGCAGCATCTCGCAGCGGCGGACGCGCAGGCGAGCGACCCCCGGCGCGAACGTGTCCGCGAGGTAGCAGAACAGGTCCCCGGCGCCGCTGGCGCAGCACATCTCGAGGTAGATCGAGCGGCTGTCGACGATGACCTCGCGGTCGATCAGGCCGCGCGCGTTCAGCCACGCGGCCCCGCGCAGCGATCCGGACGCGCAGCACGCCGCCACGCCGTCGTTGTCGAGACCGCATTCATGCTGGTACAGCATCAGGATATCCTTCAGGATCGGCAGCTGTTCGCGGTACGTGATCCGCGTCAGCCCGATGCCCACGCGATCCGTCAGCAGCGTGCACATCGCGACGTTCCCGCGGCTCAGGTTCCGGATGAGCGCGTCCCGCGACGACGGCCAGCTGCACGCGCTCTTCACGAACCAGTCCGGCAGGAACGTGTCGAGCAGTTCTCGGGCGACGCGCACGCAGCCGCGGTCCATGATCTTCGCTAGCGCGTCGTGATCCCTGTGCGACAGCGCGTTCGGGTCCTTGCTGTCCCAGGGCCACCCGCCGGATATCTTCTCGTTGAGCCTCTTGCACATGAGCCCCCTCGCCAGGGAGAACACCTCCGCCAGAGCCGCGTAGTCGCCCGCGTCTAGCTGATCGCTGAACCACTGTATGCTGATGGCCTCGCTGCCGATCGTGATCGGCTCCTGCTCCTGCGCGGGCGCGGGCGCAGGAGCGCTCGCTTGCGCAGGAGCGCTCGCTTGCGCAGGAGCGCTCGCTTGCGCAGGAGCGCTCGCTTGCACCGGTGGCGTGCACTTCAGCACAGGCTCGACGTCCGCGTGACGCGCGCGTTTTGGCCCAGGCTCGACGTCCGCGTGATGCCTGCGCTTCCTGCCCCTGGGGTCGTCCGCTCCTTCATCATCATCATCGTCGCCGTCGTCGACAACCATCGGGGTAGCCGTGCCATCTTCATTCATGTACTGGATGTTCCCGTGCGCGTCGAGCTTCTCTCCGTGCTCCTCCATGAACAAGCGCCAGTCGGCGTCGGTGGCGTGCGGTTTGTGGCTTACGCGTAGGTTGTCGTCGTCCGAATCCGTGCTTATTCCCTGTCTCGGGTGGTCGTCTTCTTCTGCCGTGTGTGTTGCGCCTGTTCCCCGTGCCAGTTCTTTTTTTCCCATTTTTTTATTTTTTGGCCGAGTCGACCGTGATGTCACCATTTAATTTTAATTCTGCAATTGCGAGTGACGTTTCGTGTCGTTGTGACGTCACCGGCTGGCATAAAAAAACGGAGAGACGGCCGGCGGTGATGACGTCACGTCCGAAACGAAAAAAACAGAGTCCGTCCGTCTTTTTTTCCAGCCAGAATCTTCCGAGACTCAGAACACACACACACATGTCTGAGGAAAAACAGAGCGTCGACAAAGTGAAGGAGAAGGAGGATGAGAAGAAGAAGAAGACTCACGCTCCTCCGTCGACGAAGGAGAGCAAGCGCAAGAAGTTTCGCGCCGAGGGAGACGGAGTCATCCTCATCATCGCGATCGACGAGGACCCAGATAGGACGGTCTACGTGAAGATACCGCGTTCCACGATCACGCTAGAACAGTACCCCGCGCTGCTGGATCACGCGGGCGAGTACCTCTACGACCTCGCGGAGATGAAGGATGACGGAGACTACACAAGCGCCAAGGACGACGACACCGGCGTGTGGGCCACGGTTGCCAACGTCATAACCAAGGCAGAAGACGCCGCCGGCAAGGAGTGGACGCTGATCGAGCCGGAGTGCGCAGAGGACAGGGGAAACTGTCTGGCCGATGACGAGGTCGCCATCGCGATCATCACCATGTCTCTGTATGAGTGACGGACAAGACACAGAACAAAAAAAATCGCGGCGCTGCTCTGCGCTGCTGTCATCATCACGGCACTGTCACATGTGGCCCTCCCGACTCAAATCTCCTCGCGCTGACTCTCTCCAGCGTGCGCCTCAGGCAGTCCAGCCGCCGCTCGAGCGGGCTCTGCCTCGCGCCCGGGCCCAGCGGCGGCCACCTGCTGCCCTTCAGGTGCATCACCTTCTCTACGCTGAGCGCGGCGCCGTCAGACGAGAAGTTGCCCACGACTGCGACGACGCGCCACTGCCGGCCAGCGGTCGACCTCGCGCCGCCCCACAGCTCCCTGTTGTGCTGTCGCAGCCGCCTCGGCAGGTCCTTCGTCACGCCCACGTACGTCCTCCTGCTGTCGAGCGACTCGAGGACGTACAGCCTGAACACCCTCGTCGCCTCCGGCGATCGCCTCGGCAGCCGGCGCCTGGAGCGCGCCTTGCTCCTCTTTCTCGTGACCTCAGACAATCCCATGGACGAGAATAAAAGATGATGAGCTGCCATTACTTTTTTCTATCATTCTGCCGCCCTTCTCCTCCTCAGGGCAAATGAGAGACCCACGAGACCTATTATCACGACGGCCGCGGCGAGCACGCAGGCCACAGCGATGATCCACACCCACGGAGAGTGATGGCGGTGGTGATCATGATCGTCGTCCTCCTCCGCGTGCTCCTCGCACTCTGTCGGCGCGCCCTCCCTCAGCAGGCAGTGGCCGTCGCCGTCGCACGAGTACCGGCCGGCGCAGCGGTCGCCCAGGTAGCACGGCTTGCCGGCTGGCGCGGGAGTCCACGTGTGGTTGCCGCTCAGGCTGTCGATGCACTCGAACACCATGCACTCCTCCACCCTGCAGTACGACGGCGGAGGAGGCGGCGCGCCGTGGTGGTGGTCGTGGTGATGCGACTCCGCGCGCTCCTCCTCGTCGCGCGCCATGACCGTCCTCCGCTGCTGCCGATCGCCGCGCGGTACGCACTCCGGGTCGCGGTACGGCGGCTGGCGGTGGACACAAGTCCCGCTGTCGACGCATATGTCGTCCGTGCACGCGTCGCCGTCGTCGCAGTCCTTGTGGTACGGCGCGGTCTCTCCGGTCACAGGGTCACACAGGAGCACGACGCAGGCCGTCTCCGTGTCGTTCTGGGTGCCGACGCCCGGCATGAGCGGGTTGGCGCAGCCCTGGCCGGGCACGCAGACGTCCAGCGTGCACGAGTCGTTATCAGCGCACGAGTTCGGCAGGTGCGCGCAGTCGCCGTTCACGTCGTTGCACAGGTCTATCGAGCAGGGGTCGCCGTCGTCGCAGCTCTTGTTCGCGCACATGCCGCCGTCACCGACCGCGTAGCACAGGCCGTCGCCGGAGAAGCACCCGAAGCCCTGGTCGCAGAGGCGCGCGACGTGGTCGCACGCCCCCTCGAAGCAGGAGTCGTCCGTGCACATGTCGCTGTCGTCGCAGTTCATCGGGCGGTGGATGCACATCTCGCCGTACGGGTAGAGAGGGTTGCAGGAGTCGACGGTGCAGGGGTCCTGGTCATCGCACGGGCTGCCGCAGAACGGCGGCCCGAACCTGCCGAGGCCGAGCGGCACGCACTGGGCGCGCGCGTCGGTGATCTCGCCGGCGCTCCCCAGCGCGTCCAGGTACCTGTGGAACTCTGGTATCGACAGCGGCGTGGACGTCACCTGCGCAGCCGCGCCGCCGCCGCCGGAGAGCCACTGCGGACAGGCGTACCTCGCGGCGTTTCTCACGTCTCCGCCGACCTCGGTCCTGGCGCGCACGCGCGCGCACTCGCCGCCGACGGCGACGACCCTGGCAGCGGCCGCGTCGCCGCCGTCGTCCCTCGGCGACAGCTGGACGTGCCTGCACGCGCCCTCCTCCGTGCACGCGTCGCGCGTCATTGCGTTGCCGTCGTCGCAGGCGTCTATCTGCTTGCAGACTCCGGCGTCGCAGAGGCCCACCCTGCAGCTGTCGGAGTTGTCGAGGCGCCAGCAGTCCCTGTGCGTGGCGCAGCTGCACGCCGTCCTGTTCAGCGCCCTCTTGCACCTGTGCTTGTGCTCGCAGCAGCTCTCGACCGTGCAGGGGTTCCCGTCGTCCTCGCAGTCGCCGTCGCTCCTGCAGCACCCGCGGATCGGCTTGTGCTTGCACGTGTGCGAGCGCTCGCAGCACTCGTCCCTGGTGCACGGGTCCGAGTCGTCGCAGTCCGAGTCGCGCGCGCAGCACCCCTCGATCGTCTCGCGCACGCACGTCATGTTCTCGAGGTCGCAGCGCTCGCTCGAGGTGCACGGGTCGCGGTCGGCGCAGTCGGAGTCCTGCTGGCAGCACCCGGGCTTCCGCCCGAACGCGCACAGGTGCAGCGTCGCGTCGCAGTAGTCCCTGACGCATGTCCGCTCGTGATCATGCTCGTGTTCGCTCTGGCTCTGGTGCTCTGCATGATCTTGATCTTGTCTCTGCTCGTGATCGTGGTCCTCCTCTTCCTCGTCGTGATGGTGGTGCTGCTCCTGGTGATGATGGTGATGCTTGTGCTTGTGCTGTTCTTCGTGCTCGTGATCGTGCTCGCACTGCTCGTCCGTCGCGCAGCACCTGTCGGGGTACTTGTGTCTGCAGCGGTGCGTCTCGAGATCGCAGCGGTCGCGGCTGCATTCTATGCCGTCGTCGCACTCGCTGTCGAGGTTGCAGCACCTCGGTATCGGCACGTGCGCGCATGCGCCCTCGCGGCACTCGTCGACTGTGCAGACGTCCTGGTCGGAGGAGCACGCCGTCCCGTTCGCCAGGCGCGCGTGCTCGCACGTCACCGTGACCGGGTCTGACTGCGAGCACGAGTCGACTGTGCACTCGTTCCCGTCGTCGCAGTTCACCGTCTCGTAGACGTCGCACGTGCCCTGCTGCGAGCACTTCTGCAGCGTGCAGCTGTTCTCGTCCGTCAGGCACGAGAAGCCGACGTGCCACGGCCTGGTGACGCATAGGCCGGTGCTGTGGCTGCACCACGACTTCAGGCATATCGTGGAGTGGCACTCGGTCGTCGAGACCGTGGCGCAGCGCCCGGCGCCGTCGCACCGGTCGTCCGTGCAGTTGTTCGAGTCGCGGTCGCAGGGCGTCCCGGCCTGCGCGAACGAGTACGTGCACATCTCGGTCTCGTAGTCGAACGCGTCACCCGTCGTGCAGACGTTTCCGTCGTCGCAGTCAGGCACCGGCTGGCATGTGTGGGTGGAGTCCTGGCAGTACTCGGCCGGCAGCTGGCAGTCCTGGTCCGTCAGGCACTCGAAGCGCACGCAGACTCCGCGCTGGCACGTGCCGGTGCCGTTGTTGCACAGCTCCCCGCAGTGGTCCGGGAAGTGGTAGCAGTTCCCGAGCAGGCACACGTCTGCCGTGCAGTACTCGCCGTCGTCGCACAGCGGCGGGTAGCTGCATGCGCCCGTCTGCGGGTCGCAGACGTCGATCGTGCAGACGTCGCCGTCGAAGCAGTGCGGCACCTGCGCGCACTCGTTGCTCTGGGCGCACGCCGCGTCGGTGCAGGGGTCGCCGTCGTCGGGGCAGTCCGCGCTCGTGATGCACTCGACGCACGCGCCGGACAGGCACACGCCGGACGAGCACGACGTGCCGTTTGGCTTTGGCGCCGTCTCGCACTCCCCCGTCTGGTTGTCGCACGCGGAGGTCTCGCACTCGCTCGCCGGAGGCTGGCACTGCTTCGGGACGCAGGTCCCGGCCGGCGACTGCGCTGACACAGACTGCGACTCCACCTCCGGCACCGACGGATCGGAAGAGGAAGGATACGCGCATATCAGACAGAGGTCGATCGCTGTGCAGTTGTCGTCCGTGACGCAGCAGTCCGGAGCCACGCACGGGACGCACGCGCCGCCGGCGCAGAAGCCGCCGGCGCACGCCGTCCCGTTCGGATAGGGAACGTGGGCGCACTCGCCGTCGATGCATATGTCCTCGGTGCACTCGTTGCCGTCGCTCTCGCACGACGTCTGATTCGGGAAGTATCCGGTCGGCTCGCACTCGCCAGTGGTCTCGTTGCAGCCGTATGTGATGCACTGGTCCTGCCCCGGCGGGCAGTACTTCGGCTGACAGACGTATCTCACGCAGACCAGGCACAGGTCTATCGCCTGGCAGTCGGTGTCGTTGCTGCAGCAGTCCGGAGCGGCGCACGACGACGAGGATGACAGAGACTGCGACGCAGACGAGGAAGATGACGAGATGGACTGGGACGCCGAAGCAGACGCGGATACGGAGGCAGACTCCGAGGCAGACGCTGAAGGCGGAGCCGAGGATGAAAAGGAGACAGACTCCGAGGCAGACGCTGAAGGCGGCGCTGATGATGAAAAGGAGACAGACTCCGAGGCAGACGCTGAAGGCGGAGCCGAGGATGACAACGAGGCAGACTCCGAGGCAGACGCTGAAGGCGGA
>Ga0315279_10004689_pt1 | contig 18224 bp, 18 predicted proteins | sample YL17G06_20_MG_FD_203694 | JGI IMG/M metagenome (GOLD analysis project Ga0315279, IMG submission 203694) | Sediment microbial communities from Yellowstone Lake, YNP, Wyoming, USA - YL17G06_20 | ecosystem: Environmental > Aquatic > Freshwater > Lake > Sediment | place: USA: Wyoming | collected... | reverse complement strand
TAGAGGTCGCGCCCATAAGCCGTGGTGTCCTGGGCAACGAGATTGACCTCCTTGACCCCGCGCTGCGCCAGGTTGTGCGCCTCCGCGACCACGGATTCCAACGGCCGGCTACGCAGCGGCCCGCGCAGTTGGGGGATCACGCAGAATGCGCAGCGGTGATTGCATCCCTCCGCGATCTTGACGTAGGCCGTCCACGGCGCGGTCGCCAGCAGCCGCGGCGTGTCGTCGCCGTACAGGTACCGCGGCGCAGAGATGCGCAGCACCGGCTCAGCCCGGCTCGCGGGCGTGGACAGCTCATCCAGGATCGCGGCGATGCGGGGGAAATCGCTTACGCCCACCAGCGCGTCAACTCCGGGGAATCGCTCCGCCAGCCGCGCCCCCTCGCGCTGCGGCCAACACCCCGCGATAATGACCAGGCGGCAGCGGCCCCGGCGCTTGAGCGCCAGCGCCTCCCGCACCGCCTGCGCCGACTCCTCGCGCGCGGGCTCGATGAAGCAGCACGTGTTGACGATGATCGCCTCGGCGGCGCGCTCGTCGGGCGTTATGTCGTGCCCCGCCGCGGCTAGTTGCCCCAGCATGACTTCGCTGTCAACCAGGTTCTTCGGGCAGCCCAGGGATATGAGACCGACTTTCACCGTTGCGGCGCTTCCGGCGGCCCGCCCCCCTTCAATATTCGCGTACGCTCGCCTGAGCCGCCCCTCAGGGTTACCGCCCTCCTGTCAGACCGGCCCCTCAGGCTCCGCACCTTGCGGCCAGAAGCGACGTTCCAAAGTGTAAGGTCATCACCAACGGGCGTTGTAGAGCAACCGACTAGGAGGCCTGCGAGCAGCATCAGCGCCAGCAGCGCGGCCGCCGACTTTCTGCCTATCATCGCTGCACCTCTCCGCCGTAATACCCCATATAATACCTCATGGTTATCGGCCGCGGGGGCGAAACCACATACCTGCGTAGAGCGCGTGCTTGGCTGGATTGTCCGGCAGGTAGAGAACCGTGGCCGCTTGGCCCGGTCTGGCGGTTCGCCACCACTGCTTGGACACCGCGGCCTGGCTCACCAACGTGTTACCGTAGGGGTCCTGGAACGCGTAAGAGACGGGTTGAGGCCCCCAGGGCATACCCGCCCTCATCCCCACGATTGTGCCCACCGCCGGCACGCCAACAGAAGCGAGTGTGGCCTCCTGCCGCAACCTCCAGGGTATGCCTACCGCGACCCCGCCGAAGCACGCCGCAAAGAGCAGGCCGAAAGCAGTTCTCGTCCAGCCAAAAAACCGGAAATCGGGTAGAGAGGCTTCAGGGATGCTCACGCTGGGGTCTTCGGGCAGATAGCGCACCTGGATTGTATCTTCGCTGGACTTCACCTCGTTATACAGGCTGTCCGGCACTTTGTCCCCAGGGTCAACCACTGTCCTGCCTGAGGCTGAAAACTGGTATGAGAGCCAACAGTCACCGTGACCGGTCTGCCATTTCCGAATCAGTTGGGCCTCAACAGGAGTGCCCCGGTGGGCGAGTCTGTAGCTGACAAACAGGTTAGAGATGCCAACGGAAAGCAGCGCGACCGACCCGACAAACATGGCCGCCCCCCAGACAGCAATAAGACAGTATAGCCATCCCAGCCGCGTGAGGCACACCGCCCGAGGTGGGGCTACGGTCAACTCGGGTTCGAACTCCCTCTCTCCCTGTTCAACAGGCCTGAGCGGCCTCTGGCACTGGTAACAGGTCTGCCGCCTGACCGAGTTGTCCGCCCCGCACTGCGGACACGGCACCATTTGCACCCGAGGCATCACTTCCTCGACTGGGCCAGGACTGCACTTGTGCCGCTGAAGCTTTTCACTGCCAGCGCTGAACTTCTACATGCCGACAGAGCAAAGCCGTCGGCCACTGGAGCCACGCCAAGAGGGGAGCAGCCTGGCCCGTTACTCCGCGCTATCCACCCGCCACAGTTTGACCGTTTTGTCCAGAGATCCGGAGGCCAGCAGCCGTCCATCGGGTGAGAAAGCGACGCAGGACACGCCTGAGCCGTGCCGCAGGGTATCTGCCTCCTTGCCGGAGGCCACCTCCCACAGCTTGATGGTTTCGTCCTCCGATCCCGAGGCCAGCCGCTGCCCGTTCGGGGAGAAGGCCAGGGAGGTCACTGTGAACTTGTGCCCGGACAAGGTGCGAACTTCTTGGCCTGATCCCACGTCCCAAAGTTTGACGGCCGCATCCTCGCCCGCCGAGGCCAACAGTCGCCCGTCGGGGGAGAAGGTGACGCACCGCACCGCGTCCCGGTGCGCGGTCAGGGTTCGCACCTCCTGCCCGGAGGCGACATCCCACAGCCGCACGGTCTGATACAGCGTGCTCGAGGCTAGCAGGCGCCCATCGGGCGAAAAGGCGACGGACAGCACGTAGTAGCCGTGGCCCCCGAGGGTGCGTACCTCCCGCCCCGAGGCGACCTCCCAGAGCTTAACCGTCTGGTCCCGCGATCCCGAGGCGAGCAGTGCGCCATCCGGCGAGAACGCGACCGAGAACACCTCATTACGGTGACCCGTCAGGGTCCGGACCTCTTCGCCGGAGGGGACATCCCACACTTTGACGGCGTCGTCCTGGAGCGCGCCGGCCAGCAGGCGCCCGTCTGGGGAGAAGGCAACGGAGGTCACCGAGCAGTGGTCGGCCGCCAGGGTGCGCACCTCGCGGCCGGAGCGCACGTCCCAGAGTTTGACGGTCCAGTCTTCCGAGGCGGACGCCAGGAGGCGACCGTCCGGCGAGAAAGCGACGGAGAGCACTGGCTCGGTGTGGCCGGCCAAGACGCGCACTTCTCGAGAGGTGGGCATCCTTGCGCAACCCGCCACCGCCATGAGTGCAGGCAGCGCCACAAGCAGTTTTCTACCTTTCATCGCCCCACCTCCCTGCGGAGCCGTGATTCCAGGTATGCGCCGGGCGATGAGGGCAAGCCGTTCATATGCGGCGCCCCGCCGCCGCAGGCTGTCAGTCTCGTTGGCTCAGCTCGAACTGCATAGTGGCCTTGGCCTGGTATTCTCGAAGACCTCGCTGGACGGGGCCTCTCCTTCTCATCTCAACCGCCATGTCCGCGTCCACCCCGAGATCCATGCAAAGTGCGGGCGCGTAGGGCGTTTCCGCCCGAGCGCGAAGCACCTCTTCGATTCCCGCCGCCCTGATGGAGGCGACATGCTTGATCTCGACACCCGCCGCCGCAGCCATGTTCTCGGCCTTTCGACATGCGTCCCTCACCGCCTCGCCTAGGGCTTCTGCCTTGACCTGGCTTTCGCTGCTCAAGTCGAATGACGCGGTCCACGCAACGTCCGGACCGAGGTCGAGAGCTTGTTCGATGATGCGGCCAAGCTCCTCCGGGTTGTGAAGGGTCACGGCAATATTCGTCGAGGCGCGACACCCGATGACTGGCGAATCACGTTTGCGCTCGTCCCTGATCTGCTCCACCTCGTAGAACGCGGTCCCCATGTCTTCTCGTGGCACGCCTGCGTGTTCCAGCTGCCGGAGAATCGCCTCAGCCTGCTCCGCACACGCCCGCCGAGCCTCGCTTGCCTTCTTGCCCTGAGACGCGACGTGCACCGAGATGCGCGCCAGGTCTGGCATGGCGCTTGCCCGGCCAACACCCTCAACCATGAGGCTGGCACACTCTGTCGCCAACCGGATTCCCCCTTTCTTGCGGCACCGGCGAAGGCAAGCGGCGCGCGCCTTAGCCCTGCTCGCGCGGCGCCAGCACCTGCACATGGGCGGCGCACACGCGAATCAGCCGCCAGCCATCCAGCACCCCGTGGAGCGGCGGCTTGCCGAGCGCGTCACAGCCGCTGGCCGGCGCAGCGCGCCTCGCCATCTGGCGCAGCAGCCCCTGCACGCGCACGAAGGTCTCGCTCTCCTCCAGCCGGTCCGGCGCCGCCCCCGCCGAATTGCTCTTGGACGAAACCCGGGGGTCGAATGTCCGGTCGTGCAGCAGGTCGAAGACGTAGCGGCGCGCATCCCCCGCCGCCACCTTCACCGGCTGTCCCGACGATATCTCGCGGATGGCGGCGATGATGCCGTCGATCGGCTGGCGCGACGCCTCCGCCCTCGGCGCCCGCTCATAGCCGTGAAACTCATTGCGGGTGTCGGCGGGTACGCGCACGGCGTCGCCCACCGCGGGGGTAGGCGACTTCCTGCCGCGCGCCGAACGTCTGCTCTTTTCCCGCTGTGCCATGTGTGAGCCCTTTCCCGGCGCGCAGCCGCCGGCAGCGGCGCCGGCGTGCGCCGCGTCACATCATCTGGTCCGCATCGACAATGCTCCGCGCGACGTCCCCGAGCTTGCGGTTCTGGTCGCGCGCGTGCTTCTGCAGCCTGCGGAACGCCTCCGCCTCGGTCAGGTTGAGGCGTGCCATGATGATGCCCTTGGCGCGCTCCACCAGCTTGCGCACCCGCATCGCTTCTTGTAGATTCGCCACCTCGCCCCGCAGTTCCTGGGCTTCGTCGAACCGCTGCCGCGCCACCTGCAGCGCCGCCTCCAGTTCCTGCGTCTCGACCGGCTTGACCAGGTAGGCCATCGCCCCCGCCTCCGTCGCGCGTTCGATCAGCTCCGACTGCGGGTGCCCGGTGAGAATGACCACCGCCGTCGGCGTGCGCTCCAGCACCTGGCGCGTCGCCTCCAGCCCGTCCAGCTCCGGCATCTTGATGTCCATGACCACCGCGTCCGGGCGCAGCTCCCGGCTCAGCCGCACCGCCTCCGCTCCCGTGCGCGCCACCCCCAGGGCGGTGTGCCCCACGCTCTCCAACTGCTCTCGCAGGCTGTGGGCGACGGCGGTGTCGTCCTCCGCGATGAGGACCCGCATGCTCCTCATGGCATTTTCCCTGCCGACGTCCGAGCAGCGCCGCGCGAGTTTACCCTGAGCGCAGTCGAATCGGCCGCCTTCGCCAGCGGGAACTCGATCCTGACGATAGTACCCTTTTCGCTCGACAACTCCAGCCTCCCCGCAAGTTCGTGTTCGGCAATCCCCCTCACAATGCGCAAGCCCAGGCCCTTGTGCTCAAGCTGTGCACATTCGCCGGGCTCCCCGCCCATTCCGACGCCGTCGTCGGCCACCTCGAGCGCCACACCTGGCGCCTGCCCGCGCAGCGTCACGCGCACCTCCCCGCGCCTGCCCGCGGGGTAGGCGTGCTGCAGGGCGTTGCTCACCAGCTCGTGCAGCACGAGCGCGTAGGCCCGGCACACCCCCGGCGCCGCCTGCACCGCGTCGGCGCTCACCACCACGGTGACCAGGTCGGCGACCTGATCCACCGCCGCGGTTTCGGCGCATACGCGCTGCGTCAACTCGCGCAAGTCGGCGGAATCGTCGCCGCACAGCGCCAGGACATCGTGCAGAGCGGCCATCGCCTTGATGCGGCCGATGCCGGCGCGCAGCGCCTGGGGCCATCTCTGGCCGGGCGCGCTCGCGTCGGCTTGGTGCTGCGTGAGGAAGCCGGCCAGGGCCTGCAGGTTGTTCTTGATGCGGTGGTTGGCTTCGGCCAGACGGCCGGAGAGGGTCTCGATGCGCAGGTCTTGGGAGGCTACTCGCTCGAACAGCAGGGCGTTTTCCAGCGCCAGCGCCGCCGCTTGGGCGAAGCGCATCACCGGGGCCACGACATCGCCGCCGGCGCCGACGGCGGCTTGTCCTTCGAGCCGCAGCGCGCCGCGCACCTCACCCGACCCGGGCAGCGGGACCGCGATCACCTTGCCGCTGCGACTGATGGCTGGAGCCCCGCGCATGATCGCCCGGCGCTCCAGCCATCCTGCGGCGCGCCGCCCCCGCGGCCACGCGCTGCGCAGTTCTAAGGCGTCGCCGGTCGCCAGGTAAACGTAGGCGCGTTCATAGCCCAAGTGTTCGCACGCAGCCCGCAGAACGAGGACCACGCCCTCGGACAGGCTGCGCCCTCGCGGCAGCTCCTCGAGGGCGCCCGCCGCCCTCGCCATGCGGTGCGCCTCGACCACTAGCTCGCGCTGGATGGCCGCCAGTCGCGGCAGCAGATCCGGGTAGTCGCCTAGCTTTTGCATCCTCGGCTGTCCGTCCGGCGCCCATAGCCGACCCTGCCGGGGCGGTGCGCCGCCTGCGGGCGGTGCGCCGCCCCGGGCCATTGCCTAAGGCGAGGCCGGCTGCGGCGGACGATGTGATTCGTTCGCCACCGGCCCAGCAAGCAGCTCTACCGCATGATCCAGCGCGGGAAGCACCACCTCCAGGCATTCCTTGGCCCCCTTCGGGCTCCCCGGCAAGTTGATTATCAGCGTTCGTCCGCGCACGCCCGCGACAGCGCGCGACAGCATGGCATATGGGGTCGAAGCGAGGCTCGCCGCGCGCATCGCCTCCGCCAGGCCCGGCACCTCGCGCTCGATCACCTCCCGCGTCGCCTCGGGCGTCAGGTCCGCAGCAGCAAGCCCCGTGCCGCCGGTGGTCAGGATCACCTGCGCCCCCATCTCAACCATCTGGCGCAGGGCGGCCGCGATGCGCCCCACGTCATCCGCCACCACCTCGTAGGCGATGACCTCGGCCCCGCGCGCCGCCATCATCGCATACAGCAACCGGCCGCTCTCGTCGCGGGCCTCCCCCCGGGCGCAGCGGTCGCTGGTCGTCAGGATCGCCGCTCTCATCGCCATCCGTCGTTTCTCCGCGGGCGCGCGCATCGCGTGGTGCCGCACAGCCGATGCCGTGCGGCCCGCCGCGGGCTAGCCCTCGCCGTCCGCTAATGCCGTGATCTCGTCGCCCGCGCGCACCTCGCCCCCGGCCTTCACGCGCGCGAAGATCCCCTCCGTGGGCATCACGCATTCCCCCGCCTGTCGCGCGATAGCACACGGCGCGTGGCACTCCTTGCCGATCTGCGTCACCTCCAGCAGCGCCCCGCCGATGCGCAGCACCGTCCCCACTGCCAGCGTCGGCAGCTCCACGCCGCTGGTGGTGATGTTCTCCGCCAGGTCGCCCGGGCCCACCTGCAGGCCCTTGGCGCGCAGCTTGTCCAGGCTCTCCGTCGCCAGCAGGCTCACCTGCCGGCCGCTGCCGGCGTGCGCGTCGCCGGCGACCCCGAGACCCGCCACCAGCGTGACGCTCTCCACCGGGCGCTTGCGTGCGCCCGTGCGCGCCCCCACGCACACCGCCTCTACCCTGCCGGCGACTCCCATGTGCCGCTCTTGCCTCCGCTCTTGCGCACCAGGCCCAGCTCGGTTATGCGCATCTCGGCATCGGTGCCCTTGCACATATCATATACCGTTAGCGCCGCCACCGCCGCCGCCGTCAGCGCCTCCATCTCCGGGCCGGTCGGCGCGGTCGTGTGCGCGGTCGCGGTGATGGTCATGCGCCCCAGCCGCCCGCGCGTCTCGAAGGAGATGTCCACGCGCGATAGGGGAATCTGGTGGCACAGCGGTATCAGGTCCCACGTCCGCTTGGCGGCGGCAATGCCCGCCAGGTTGGCCGCGGCCAGGACATCGCCCTTGGGCAGCCCTCCGCGGTCAATGGCCGCCAGCGTATCGGGGCGCATGCGAAGCTCGGCGCGCGCGGTGGCCGCGCGCTCGGTCGCCGGCTTGCCGCCCACGTCTACCATGTGCATCGGCATGCGCTCGGCTGCGCGTTCCGTCACCCGTCGCCTCCCGAATTGAGGTTAGCCGCTGCCGCGCCCGCCCGGAGCGGCGGCGACGATAGCCGCGAGATCCGCCGGCTTGAGGCTGGCGCCGCCGACCAGCGCGCCGTCGATCTCTGCTTGACACAGGATGTCCGCCGCGTTGTCGGGTTTCACGCTTCCCCCGTACTGGATGCGCAGCGCGGCCGCCGCCTCGGGGCCGAACGACTCACGTGCCGCGTCGCGAATCAGCTTGATCACGCGGTTGGCCTCACCGGCATCGCACGTGCGCCCGGTGCCGATGGCCCACACCGGCTCGTAGGCGATGACCAGCGCCTCCACCTGCTTGGAGGTCAGGCCCTCGAGCGCGCGCAGCGCCTGCATGCGCACCACCGCGTCCGCGTCCCCCGCGTCCCGCTCGGAGAGCGTCTCGCCGATGCAGATGATGGGCGCCAGCCCCGCCGCCAGCGCCGCCTTGGCCTTGCGGTTCACCGTCGCGTCGTTGTCCGCGAAAAGCGCGCGCAGGTCGTGAGTCCAGCCGGCCGGCTCCTTGCCGAAGCGCCCGCGCCGCTCCGAGTGGCCGATGATGACGTAGGTGCACCCCGCCTCAGCCAGCATGTGCGGCGCCACCTCGCCGGTGTAGGCGCCTTCCTCCTCCCAGAAGCAATCCTGGGCGCCCAGCGCCACCGCCGACCCGCGCAGGGTCTCGGCCGTGGCCGCCAGCGCCGTGAAAGGCGGGCACAGCGCCACCTCCACCCCCGCCAGATCCTCTATCAGCGGCACGAAATCGGCGGCGAACCGGGACGCCTCCTGCCCCGTCTTGAACAGCTTCCAGTTGCCCGCTATCAGCGGCGTCCTACCCGGCATCCTTACCTCCGTCTCGGTGTCGGCGCGCCCCCGCGCGCGCGGCGAAGGGTCGCGACCGCCTTCATTTGTCGTCCAGCACCGCCACGCCTGGCAGCTCCTTGCCCTCCAGGAACTCGAGCGACGCGCCCCCGCCGGTGGAAATGTGAGTCATGGCGTCGGCAAAGCCCATCTGCTCCACCGCCGCCGCGGTGTCGCCGCCGCCGACGATGGTGGTCGCCTTCGACTCGGCCATGGCCCGGGCGACCGCGCGCGTGCCTTCGGCGAATTCCGCGCGCTCGAACACGCCCATCGGCCCGTTCCACACCACGGTCGCGGCCTTGGCGATGGCGGCGGCAAAGCTGTCGCTCGTCTGTGGGCCGATGTCCAGCCCCATCCAGTCGGCGGGGATGGCGTCGGCCGCAACCACCTTGCGCGGCGCGTCATCGCTGATCTCGGGGGCCACCACGATGTCGGTGGGCAGTTGCCACTCGATGCCCGCCTGGCCCATCTTCCCCATCAGCGCGCCCACCATGTGCAGGTGCTTCTCGTCGAGCAGGGAACGGCCGATCTCGCAGCCCTTGGCCTTGAGAAAGGTGTAGGCCATGCCGCCGCCCAGCAGCAGCGCGTCCACCTTGGTGACCAGGTGCTCGATCACCGGGAGCTTGTCCTCGACCTTGGCGCCGCCCAGGATCGCCAGGAACGGGCGGTCGGGGTTATGGAGGGCCTTGCCCAGGACCTCGATCTCCTTATGCAGGAGCAGCCCCGCGACGGCGGGACGCACGTAATTCACCACCCCGACGGTGGAGGCGTGAGCGCGGTGCGCGGTGCCGAACGCGTCATCCACGTAGATATCGGCGAGCTTGGCCAGCGCCTGCGCGAACTCGGGGTCGTTGTTCTCCTCCTCGGGATGGAAACGCACGTTCTCCAGCAGCAGCACCTCGCCCGGCCGCAGCTCCTGCGCCGCCTGCTCGACCTTGGGGCCGACGCAGTCGTCCACCTTCTTGACCGGCTGCCCCAGGTGCTGCTGCAGGGCCTTGGCCACCGGGTCCATGCGCAGCTTCTCGTCCACCCCCTTGGGCCGGCCCAGGTGCGACACCAGGATGACCCGTGCGCCGCGCCCCACCAGGTAGCGGATGGTCGGGATCGCCGCCGCGATGCGCGTCTCATCCGTTATCTGGCCCGCTTCGTTGAGCGGAACGTTGAAATCCACGCGCACCAGCACCCGCTTACCGTTGGGGTTGACATCCTCGATGGTCTTCTTCATCGCCACCGCTCCTCGCTGTGCTCGCCGTGGTTGCGCCCACTGGCGTTGGGAGCCGCGGCAAGTTTACCCTGAGCGCAGTCGAATGGGCCGCCGCGGCTCCGCAAAACACCCACTGGTGCTACATCTGCTTGGCAATGAAATCGACGAGGTCCGCCAGGCGCACCGAGTATGCCCACTCGTTGTCGTACCACGCCAGCACCTTGGCCATGCGCCCGATCACCATCGTTTCCTTCGAGTCCACGATCGCCGAGTGCTCGTTGCCCTTGAGGTCCATTGACACCAGTTCTTCCTCGGAGTACTCGAGGATGCCCGTCATCGGCCCCCGCGCCGCCTGCTTGAACGCGGCGTTGATGTCCTGCGCACTCGCCTCCTTCGCCAGCGTCACCGTCAGGTCCACCAGCGACACCGTCGGCGTCGGCACGCGCAGGGCGATGCCGTTCAGCTTGCCCTTGAGCGCGGGAATCACCAGGTGCAGCGCCTTGGCGGCGCCGGTGCTGGTGGGGATGATGTTGAGCGCCGCCGCGCGCGCCCGTCGCAGGTCCTCGTGCGGCAGGTCGAGGATGCGCTGGTCGTTGGTGTAGGAGTGCACCGTGGTCATGATCCCCACTTCGATCGTGAAGCTGTCGTTGAGCACCTTCGCCACCGGCGCCAGGCAGTTGGTGGTGCAGGAAGCGTTGGAGACAACATGGTGCTTGGCGGGGTCGTAGGTGTCCTGGTTCACGCCCAGCACGATCGTCGCGCAGTCGCCCTTGGCGGGCGCGCTGATGAGGACCTTGTTGGCGCCGCCGCCGTCAATGTGCGCCTGCGCCTTCTCCACCGCCGTGAAAACCCCCGTGCATTCCAGCGCCACCTGCACCCCGAGAGCCTTCCACGGCAGCTTGGCCGGGTCCCGTTCCCCCAGCACCTTCACCGCCCTGCCGTTGACCACCAGCCCGTCGCTCTTGACCTCCACCGTGCCCGGCCAGATCCCGTAGTTGCTGTCGTACTTCAGCAGGTGCGCGTTGGTCTCCGCGTCGGTGACATCGTTTACCGCAACGACCTCGTGGCCGGGATACTTGTCGAGCAGGGCCTTGAACACCTGACGGCCGATGCGCCCGAAGCCGTTGATGCCGATCTTTACACCCATGCCTGTTCCTCCTGAGGGAAGTCTTGCTTCAACCCGGGTGGCCGCTGCGAGTCGTAAGCCGTTTCCCGCGCCGCGCCCAGGCTCCTGTCAGCGTTTCACACAACGCCCGAGCGACCCCCGTGGGCGGCGGCGCAGGCCTCCGCGCCGGCGTGAAGCTTTTGATTCTAGAAGCAACACGGGGATATGTCAAGCATTCTCAAAACGCCGGCGTCTTGAGTTACCGCACACAAGTAATCAGGTGGGGCGAGAGCGGATGGGGGGTGAACCTCACGCTGCCACAAGCTTCCCCAGGGCGAAGCAGAGCGCAAACCCCTCCGCAGCCGCCCCTCGCGCCGCTCAGCGGTAGCCGCCGACGAGGTTGCACAGCAGCACGGCCAGCACGATGAGCGTGACCACCACGTAGGTGCGATCGCGCTGCCAGGCGAACGCCGCCACCGAAAACGCCACGCGCGCCACCGGCGTCAGGATCAACAGCAAGAGCCCGAGTTCGATAATCCCGCGGCCGCTCAGCGACAGCGCGGAGGTCACGATCCCGGAAACCGTGCGCAGCCGCGTCGGCTCCCCGTGAAACGCTCGGTAGTCGGCAATCTGGCCGCCGTACTTGACCAGGTAGAGCGCGCCTCCCGCCAGCACGGTCAGGGCTGCCAGCGTGACCCCCGCGCGCAGGACCGCGCTGATGATCCAGTCCATCTGCTCGTTGGTCCACCCGCGCCTGGGGCTCGCCATGTCAGATTCTCCCCGTCACCCCGTTGACAATCATCTCCACACCGAGCCCAAGTACGACCACGCTGAACACCATGCGCAGCACCCGCGTCGCCGTGCCCGCCATCACCCGCGCGCCTGCCAGCGATCCCACCAGCACCCCCAGCATAGTGGGCATCGCCAGGCCGGGGTCGATGTATCCCCGGTTGAGATAGATCCCCGCGCTGGCGGCGGCGGTGACGCCGATCATGAAGTTGCTGGTCGCGGTGGAGACCTTGAAGGGCAGGCGCATGGCGAAGTCCATGGCCATGACCTTCATGGCGCCCGAGCCGATCCCCAGCAATCCCGACAACAGCCCGGCGACGCCCATGAGCCCAAACCCCAGCGGCACCGCGTGCACGTGATAGGCCTGCACGCCGGTACGCGTCGGGCGGGTGCTATCGAGGCGCAGACGGGTCGCCAGGGCGTCCGGCCGGTCCGCGGCTTCGCCGACGTGGCGCTCGTAACCCGCCGGCACCACCGCCGACAGCAGCACCACCCCGAAGATGATCGCAATGACTGCCGTTGGAATGTGGGTCGCCAGCAGGGCTCCCAGCGTGGCGCCGAGCGTCGTCGCAATCTCCAGCAGCATCCCCACCCGCAGGTTGCTGTAGCCCTCGCGCACGTAGGCTATCGCCGCCCCTGACGACGTCGCGATGACCGACACCAACGACGCCCCGACCGCGTAGCGGATATCCACCCCCAGCCCCAGGGTCAGCAGCGGTACGATGATGACGCCCCCACCCAGCCCCGTCAGCGAGCCAACGAATCCCGCCACCACCGAGCCGACCCAGATCAGGGCGGATAATTCCAGGTGGTTCATGAACTCAATCCTCGCCCCCCGTCCGCGATGTCGGCGCTCCCGGCGCCCGACTCGCGTGAGCCCCACGCTTGCGGACGGCGCGTGCCCGTCGCCCCGCAGAAGCCGGCGCTCCCGTGATGCCCCCGCCTCGTACGCTGCGGCCGATGCCGCATCCTACTTCTGCGAGAAGCCATAGGAGCCGACGACCTTGCCGACGGCGCAATACTTGCCGTCCACGTACGCCAGCGGCTTGAGCTTCTCGACCGCCAGGCCCCCCGCCTCGTCGAGCACCTGCTCGTCGGCATGGACGGCCACGATCTCCGCCAGGAACAGGTCGTGCGTCCCCAGGCTCAGCGTCTCGCGCACCCGGCACTCGATGTTGACGGGGAATTCCTTGATCAGCGGCGCCTTGACGTACGTCGCGGGCTCAGGGGTGAGCCCGGCGGCCGCGAACTTGTCCTGCGTGCGCCCCGAGGTGGTCCCGCACACGTCCACCGCCTGCGCCTGGTCCGCGCGCGGGAGGTTGACCACGAATTCGCGCGTCTCCTTGATGATGGGGTGGGAGTATCGCGCCGGCCGCACCGCGATGCTCAGCATCGGCGGCTCCGAGCATACCGTCCCCACCCAGGCGAGCGCTATCAGGTTCGCCTTGCCCGCCTTGTCCGCGCACGACACCACCACCGCGGGCACGGGGTAGAGGTCGGTCCCGGCGTCTCGCTGCACCTTGGCCATGTTTGTTTCCCTCCCATCGGGTTTGCTGGCAAGCGAGGTGTTCGACCGCCCGCTGAGCGATTCCTGTGCGCCGGTCGCGCAAGCCGCAACCGCAGGAACCCCACGCCGGCCGCGACCGTGCTGCACGGCTGCCGCCGGCAGGAATCGCGCCGCGCCCACAGAAGCCATACTGACCAGAGGAACGATAATGCTGCGGACACTCAAGGGTGTCGTGCTTGGGCTTATCGCGCAGGGGGCGGGGCACCTGGTGCTGACGCTGGTCTTCCAGGTCCACATCTACCCGCCCAACGCCTGGCACCTGCTGCCGTTTGTGCTGGGGGGGCTCGTGTGCGGCGCCTACGCGCGCAGCGGGCGGCCTGGGTTCTTCGTCGCGCTGCCCTACGCCGCGCTCATCATGCTCGCCGACGTGATGGTCGGCCCGCGACTGTCCGCGTGGGCGGTGCTGATCACCGCGCTCGGGATCGCCATTGGGGTTGTGGCCTGCGGCTTGACGGCCCGGCGCAAGCGCACCCCCGCGCCCATGCCTCCTGCCCCGGCGCCGCCGCCCGCACCCCCCTCAACCTGACCTCATCGCATGTGGGCCAGCACCTGCCGCGCGTCGTAGTGGACGTACTCCCCGGTCGGCGCCGGCATCTGCCCCTGCGCCACCCACAGATCGCCCCGCCCCGGGCGCATGACCACGCTGTGCAGCGTGTTCTGGTTGCACACCGAGTGCCCCGACGTACCGGCCTCGCCCGTGCGCGGATCAACCTTGTCGCGCAGGAACTCCGCCATGCGCGCCGGGTCAATCTGGCCGCGGTATTGCGCGGTGAGCTCCCGCAGGCGGGCATAGCGCGAATCACTACTCGAGTCCGCGCGCGAGATGTCGGGATGCGGCAGCACCCAGTCCTCGAATTGCTCCGCGCGCCGCTCCGCCACGCAGCCGAACAGCAGCCCGCCCTCGGGCACACGCGCCGCCCAATGGTGCGCGGTCATCTCCACCGTGCGCGCGTCGCGCGCCTTGCCGTCGCACACCGTCACGTGATAGCCGCAGGTCCCCGGCGCCCGCTTGATCAGCCCCACCGCGCCCTCGAGCGAGCCGCTGTACTGGATCGCCTGGCGGATGAGCAGGAACAGCGGCACGCCGTCAACCGAGGTGTCGCGCGGCGACGACACGCTCTCCTCGCCGATGGACAGGCCGGCGGTGTTCATCGCGGTCAGGCAGCCCACCATCCCCGCCCAGCTTACCGCCACGAAATCGTGGCCCGCGGCGGGGTGGTAGAACGCCACAGTGGCGATCAGCGGCAGCACTTCTCCCATCCCCCAATCCAGGTTGCGCCCGTGAATCAGTTCGCCCCCGCGCGTCGCCGGGCCCACTGCCGCCACGTTCGAGCAGCTCGCGCCCACGCCCAGCATCTTCTTCGCGTTCGGCTGCTCCAGGATCGCCAGCATCACCTGCAGAAACAGGGTTGTGTCGTAGTCCAGCCCTAGCCCGTCCGCCATGCCGTGAATCTCAAGCACGTACTCCGGGGGCAGGTGCCGCTCCAGCATGTATGACGGCCGCCGCGCCGCAAAAAGCATGGCGCCGACGGGAACGGGCACCTTGCGTTCCCGGGCCACAGATTCACGCAGCATCTCCAGCGCCTGCCGCACCTCCGGCCTGACCAACGCCCCGTCACGGTATCCCAGCTCGTAGGGGTTCCCCTCGAGCTCCAGCACCCACTGCCCATGGTTGCGGTACGCTCGCGCGGGCCCGCAAGTGCGCCGGCCCAGGTCGTCCTCCACCATCGGCGAGATGTCGCTCGTGCGCGCCGCCAGCTCCATCAGCGCTCCGGCGAACGCGCGCTCGATGAAGTCCCCCAGGCCCGCCCCGTAGCCCGACACCACGCGCTCATACCCGCCGCGGCGGTACTGGCCCTCGGTGAGGATGTAGCCGATGTGGTCGTTGGCCAGGCCGAATATGCACGGCTGCCCGAACCCCAGCCGCCGCGCTTGCTCCTTCAGCCGCATGCCCAGCGGCGCCGTCATCTCCCCCGGCACCGCCATGATCCCAAGCCCCGCCACGCTCAGCGCCTGTATCTCGGTTGACGCGCCTGACATCAGCGTGCCCACGTTCTCCGGCAGGCGCACGGGGTAGGCGACGGCCGCAAGCTTCACGTTGTCCCTCATGTGGATGGTGCGCCACACCTTGAGCGCCCGCTCCGCCAGCCCCAGCCCAATCTCCTGCGCCGCGTCGTAGCCGCGTTTACCGCCCGGCGAGTGCGGTGACTGGTCGCCCTGCGCGCCGTTGGCGTACATGGCGACCACCCCCTGCCCCACTCTCTGCTCCAGTCCGCGCTGAAGGTACCCGGCGAAATCCGCCGACACGAGCATATTGTCATCGTCGAGGCAAGTGCCGTGGGCCGCATAGTTGACCAGCACGGCGAGGGGCTTGCCGTCCTGCGCGTCCACGCGCACCACCACCATCTCGGGATCTGTCACGCGCTCTGCGTCCTGCGCGCGGCGGTTGGAGACGAACTCCGGCGCGGTGGCGCTCCCCCAGCCGATGCGCGCCGGCTTGCGGTGGCCGTTGGCCGAGATGATGACCGCCGCCAGGCGCTCCGTCAGCTCGCGCCGCAGCCGGGCATCGTAACGGCCCATGGCTAGCTGCCACGCGAACTCCGGCGTCAGCGCGCCGGGCCCCGAATGGGTGTGGCTGGCGCATATGAGCAGGTGCGCGTCGTCGAGCTGGGTGGCCCGCGCAACGCGCGCCAGCACTTGCCGCTTCACCACCTTGCCCACGCCGATGAGGTCACAGGTGACGATCGCCATCCGCTCCCGGCCGTTGTCCAGCACCAGCGCCTTGGCATGGAGTGGGTCGTGCACCCCCGTCGAGGGCCTGCCGCGGCGGGCGCCGTAGCCGCCCAGGGGCGTGCCGACCGGCGGCGTGATATCCACCACCGCCATTCCCGCGGTCAGCGCCCCCGGCTCGACCGGCGCCACGACGCCGTGCTTCCACGCCGTGCGGAACTCGCCGTAGCGCTCGATGGTGCTGGCGGCGCTGCGGGGGGAGAAGAACCATATCCAGAAGCCGATCGCCGCCAGCGTGATGATGATCAGCGCCAGCAGCACAAGCCAGAAGAACGCCCGCAGGTAAGTTCGCATGTCTCACGCCCTCGATGGTTGTCGCTGGTGCGATTCGACGCCGGGCGGGCCCCCACCTGTGCTCGTGCTTCCGCCTTCGCGGGCCACGAAGTCCCGCTTCGGTGGACGAAGGGGTCGTAGCGAAGAAGCCTCGCTACTTCGCAGAGTAGCAGGGGTGCGCTGCGCGCAAAGGGGTCGCGGGGCGGGTCGGTGCGCGCTGCTCAGCCGCTGGAGCCGTAGTCCTGCGGCCGGTGCCGCTGGTCAATGGTGCGCTGGACTTCGGCACGCTCTGCGGCTAATTCGGCGGTGACGCGCACCGCCACCCCGCTGCAGTGCGTGGCGATCGCCTCGAATACGCGATTGGCGATCAGCAGGTGCCCGAGGTCATTGGCGTGGACGGTGTCGGGGTGAATCACCCAGTCGGCCTGCCCCTCCGCCGCCCAGATGTCCGCGAGGATGCAATCGTGCTGCTCCGCGAGCTGGCGGATGACCAGGTTATAGACCTCGGTGGCCGCCACGCTGCCCACGTCGTAGGGCGGGTACCAGTCGTAGGCGCTCATGTGATAGACCGTCGTCAGCACCGTGACCGGGGCGCACGCTTCCTTGACCCGGGTGATTATCTCGGTCATATCCTGGCGGAAGTCCTCCGGCGACATGCCCGCGCGCATGTCGTTGAGGCCGTAGGAGAGGATGAACAGATCGGGCCTGAGGGCGATAACGTCCTGGCGGTAGCGCTCCAGTGCGCTCGGCTTGGCCGAACTTGCGTAGCCCGGGCTGCGCGGCGAGATGGCGTTGGCCCCGATGCCCTTGTTGTGCAGGATCACCGGCACGCCCTGGAACTCGCTTATCAGCTCGGCCACGATATTCACCCAGCGGCGGCGCTCCTGTGTGGCGCACGCCCCCGCCGCGTGGCTTTCGCCCAGGGCGACCATGGTGTGGAAAGGCTTGGGGCGCAGGTCTCTTCGCGGCATGGCTATCCTCCGTTCGGCAGGCCCGGGAGCGCCGTATCGGCGGCGCCCCCATTCACTGATAATGGTAGGGCGAGCGTCTCGCCTGCCAACTTTGTTCGCAGCCGGGACGGCTGCGCCACCATGCAGCGACAGCCCGACCACCCACTAGTGCAGCGCCGCCGCGCCGAGGACGTAGCCGAGGATGAGCAGGATCCCGGTCAGCGCGTGCGCGCCGATGGTCATGGCGCTGGCCGGCACAAGGCGCTTGGGCTGGCCGTGGTACTGCAGGATCACCGCCGACGCCCCCACCGCCAGGGGCGCGCTCAGCAGGCCCAGCAGGCACCACGCCGGCGCCAGGGCGTATGCGACCGCCGCGACGATGCTGGCATAGGTCACGACGAATACCGCCGGCACCCCGAAGCGCGCCCGCGCCGGCCCCATGCGCACCACCAGGTGGCGCTTGCCGGCTTGCGCGTCGGCGGGCGCGTCCGGGAACTGATTGACATACAGAATCTGCATTATCAGCAGCGCTATCGGCGCCGACGCCGCCAGCCCGACCGCCGTTATCTCCTGCGCCTGCACGTACTGCGCCCCCGCCACCATCAGCACCCCGAAGCTGAGCGCTACCGCCAGCTCGCCCCACCCCCGGTAGCCGAGCTTGAATGGCGGCGCCGTATAGAAAAACCCCGATAGGATGCCGATTACCCCGAGGGCCAAGACCGGCCACCCGCGCAGCCAGGTGAGGATGATCCCGATGGCCGCCGCCGCGCCCAGGCACGCCACGCCCGCGATCAGCGTCGCCCGCGGCGTCATCAGGCCCTGCTGTATCATGCGGCTGCCGCCGAAAAGCGGGGTGCAGTAGTTGGGGTTGATGTCGTCGGCCCCGGAGAGATGGTCGTAGTAGTCGTTGGTGATGTTGGCCCCGGCGTGTATCAGCACCGCGCCCACCAGCGTGAGCGCAAACAGCCCAAAGTGGAACTGCCCGCTCTGATACCAGGCCGCCGCCGCGCCCAGGCCGACCGGCAGCACCGAGCCGGTGAAAAACGGCGCGCGGCTTACCGCGGCCCAGAAGGAGATCTTGCTGCGCATAGCTCTCTC
>Ga0315279_10004688_pt1 | contig 18226 bp, 17 predicted proteins | sample YL17G06_20_MG_FD_203694 | JGI IMG/M metagenome (GOLD analysis project Ga0315279, IMG submission 203694) | Sediment microbial communities from Yellowstone Lake, YNP, Wyoming, USA - YL17G06_20 | ecosystem: Environmental > Aquatic > Freshwater > Lake > Sediment | place: USA: Wyoming | collected... | reverse complement strand
GGAGGGAAAAGCGATTATAGCCATTAATAACGGTGGCATCGCTGTAAGAGATAGAAGGAAGTAAAAAAGTTCAATAATGATTAATAGTATAAGAGTGAATTTATTATAATGCAGAAAATTAAATCTATCCTCAGTCATCATATTTCTCCTTTAAAAGTTCCGGCTAGCATAAGAGAATGTTATATCATTCGAATTATAACTACGCTCGTAGTAAATAAAAAGCGCTTCTCGCGCGCGCCACTAAGCCGTAATACAGTATATCAAAGCCCCTTAAATTTCGTGGAGGTATAGTGGATGAACTTTACTAAGGAGCCATTTGAAAATAATAAAAAGTCTCTTCTTTATTACACGATGGGTTCTTATTATATAATACTTGAAAACTCGACTAGCATTATTATGGATAAGTGTGCTTTAGCGTAAAAAATCGATCGCTCGCCAATAGATCACAACAAGCAACAAAGCCTATCCTTCACATGTGACAAGGTACCGCGCTGTGTATGGGATAAGAAACTAAATAATGAATTGGCTGTCTATTAAGGCGCGCACAATTGAGATATTGTTAAACTCTTGAATACTCTATTAATTCTCTGATTTCAAATGAGGGTTGCTTTAGTAATTGGTACTAGGCCTCAGATTATTAAATCTGCACCAATTATTCATAATGCAAATAAATTTCCTGATATTGAACTGTTTGTGGTTCATACGGGGCAACATTACGACTATGAAATGTCAAAACAATTTTTCAACGAGCTGTCGCTACCAGATCCTGTGGTGAATCTTGGTGTAGGTTCAGGTTCTCATAATTGGCAGACAGCGCAAATGATGATGGGGCTGGATAAGGCTTACGCCGAGTTGAAGCCTGACATAGTTCTGGTTCCGGGGGATACGAACTCTACTTTGGCAGGTGCTCTCACGGCGGCTAAGATGCGTATTCCCGTGGCTCATGTCGAGGCGGGTGCGAGGAGCTTCGACATGAGGATGCCCGAGGAGGTGAACAGGAGGCTAACGGATCACTGCTCCGCGAGGCTGTTCGCCGTCACTGAGGGCTGTGCTGCGAATTTGAGGAGAGAGGGGATCCGAGAGGATAGGATAGTCTTGTCCGGGGACACGATGTACGAGAGCGTCCAGCGTCATAGGAGGGATATCGATAAGGAGGATGTCGTCGGCGAGTTCGGCCTTGCGGCTAAAAATTATGGGGTTCTGACTCTGCACCGGGCGGAGAACACGGACGAGGAGGAGAGGTTTAGACGAATCATTGGTTCCTTGCTTGAACTAGATTTGGATATCGTGTTTCCCTGTCATCCTCGGACGAAAAACCGTTTAAACGAGATAGGGCTCCTCGGGAAGGTTCAGCAGCGCTTCAGGCTCATTCAGCCGGTTTCTTATTTCAGGATGCTGAGCCTCGTGAAAAATGCGGCTGTTGTCTTGACGGATTCGGGTGGTCTTCAGAAGGAGGCTTTTTGGCTGCGAACCCCCTGCGTTACTCTCAGGGACAGCACGGAGTGGCTGGAGACTGTTGAGGCTGGAACTAATCAGCTCGTCGGGTCTGACCCCGAGAAGATTGCGAGGGCTGTAGGTGAGGCCTCGGCGCAGGGCTTCCCAGTTACTCCATTCGAGGATTCGGAGCTCCTAATCCCCGATGCTTCGGTCAGGATCCTCAGTAATCTACTCTCGAATGGATGGTAGTCACATATTTTCACCGCAAAGATACCCTAAGCCTTCGCCTTATCGAGACCTGAATTCGGATCTGTGAAGGACTTGGTCTATTTTAGGGATCGTGTAGTGTAGATATGAAAATTAGTTTCATGTCAAGTTAGTCTGTATTAAGGGGCGACTTTCGATGCGTCTCCCATTATGAGCCTGTGGCCAATCAGCAGTCTTTGCTCGTAGGCAAGATTTCTACGTTTTCCTCTATCAATCACGCGCGCATATATTCCCAATCAATTATGAATTTCGTAGTAGAACTTTCTCTGCTCATAGCCTCCTAGCTCCGATATAGTGTGTGCTATCGTTGGGTCGCAAAAAAGTATTTGATGTAAGATTCGCATGAAGAACCATCATCACTCAAGATAAATATTTGGATACCGGAGATCGATGCATTAATTCCCAATTTCAATTTGTGCTCAATAATTTGAAAGCTGGGCTGTATTGAGAAAAAGGTGGGACCTGTGCTATTGAATAAGAAAACTCTACACCCATCCGTCAAGTCAACAGCCACTGCCAATTTTGTGTTCTTGGTACCACCATTAACTCCCAAAAATAAATGCGTAACATTATCTAGTGGCAGAGATAAAACCTTTCTAAATATCGAAGAGTATCCGCCCTTAACTCCTGCGCTCAGATTCAATCTAAGCATCCCTCCAATGCTAGCGAACTGAAGACGACCTGCCTTAGAACTCGAGTATGAACCATTTTGCCATCCATCTTGCCATTGCACAAATTTCCAAACAATATCACCCAATATTGCATTTGGCATCCAGTGAATAACAATAGTATGACTTGGAATCACTTTCTCTATTTTGAGGAGGCTGCCATCTTTCAATTGCGTTATTTTAAGTGCTAAAACTTCAGGAGCATTTATTGAGTCGAGTAGCCATGTGACAGGGATGCCTTCGATTAAATATTGATTTGACCCCTTTAATGTAAGTGTATAATTTGTATTTTTCAAGTTATAATAAGTCATGATTGTAGTCACATTGCGAACAGATGAGTTACCGTATTGTACAGATACATCTGAACCATTTGTTGTTACCAACGCAGGCACCGTTAACTCGTATGCCATATAATTGGACGATGCATTGTATAGACTCTTACTGAAACTACTTGTCTGTAAATACAACAGACCTGGAAACGAGTAAAATGAGCTTGCGTATTCATAGCCTGCTGAACCCATCAGCCAAGCAGTAGTTCTGTTATTGATAACTACAATTATTCGTCGATTAGCCGAACTGATTCCTGTGATACCGTCACTCCTGTCAAACAGTCTTACAAGTTCAGTTAGACTATCAACACTCAGAGATAAAAGGATACTCCGAAACAAATTAGGCCTTCCGCTAACCATAGATAAAGTATTCAACCCGTTGACAAAATACCGCCCTCTCAAAGTGTAGGGCATTTCTGCCAAGCCGCTAAGAATCTGAATTGTGGCAGGATCTGATATAATGAGGGTCTCACTTGGCATGTGTTCTTTAAGCCAGTCTGCCACCTGCAAATCGTATTTATTGAAAGAAGATATAGATCCTGTAGCCCCATACATGGAAGTATAGTTTCGAATATTCGAATTATACGGTCCTGTTATAGAGAACCCACTAACTACAACAAGAGTAATAAGAGCGAAAACTTCTACAAACTTTTCAAGAGAGATGGTGAAACTTATTAGCGTTTTCTGAGCGTGGAGCTTGGCAGGTTGAGGTCCAGTGGTTCTCAAGGTATTCGAATACGGTTCGGCGACAACTCGAGGTTTCAGATAAGTCTCAACCAGAGTTTCGACGGAAATTAGAATGAGTAAAACTAGAAATGGAGTAAAAAGTACCAAGAAACGCTCTGAACTGGGGAATGGTAAGAAGTATGTGGCTAAACTTAACCCTGTGAGTGCTGTAATAATCGACACGATTCTTGGTTTCTTGCTTGCTGCAAACGAGAGATAAAGAATAGAGAAAAATGCAAGATACACAAAGACTTGCCCATAATTCTGTGAAAGGAAGTCACTCTTTTGTTGTAATGACCATACTGAGCTACTGATCTGAAATATATTGTAGTTATTTGTAAACCAATACATAGAAGTTAAATCGACTCCAGCAAACATTAAGCCAATTAGGCCTAAGCTTGTAATACTTAACATGAAGAATGCGCGAAAGGAGGAATAGGATCTCAGTATTAAGAAAATAAAAAAGATAACTGAAAACATAACCCCCATTCTGTAGTTAATCAGAATTGCAACGAAAGACACTATGGCCCATGAGGAGATTAATCTTTTTTCGTCCGGTCTAGACGCTTTTACCAAAAAATAGGTAACAACCAAAGATATTACAGCGACATATAGGCCCTGCAAATTGGCGGCAGGCATGCCAAATGTTAATGCAGGAGAAGTAAACAAGAAACCCGGCTGGAAAAGAGCTTGCAGAATGTAAGGAAGTCTTGACACAGTTGAAATATAGAAAGCATTTGATATTGTGAAATAATAAAATACTGGAACGAGACCCGCAAGCAGAAATGAAGTACTAGGCTTAGATGTTGGGCGCTCGTCATCAAGCATAAGACATAAGATGAAAAATGGAACTAGCACCATGAGGACATTTCTTCTTAAAAGAAAGATAAGATCATTCATTGTTCCGTCCCCCATAAACCAAAGTGGCACCAGTGCCGCGAGAATAGGAGTATAATAGTTACTGAGGATCTTTCTTGACAGCAGATAAATGCCTACAGCAAAAAGGGCATACTGGATCAGAGGACCGCTCCAAAACATCCAAAGCGCTTTAGATCCCGCAAGAGACGAAACAATTCCGATTAGAAGAATAAATGCGTCATCATATAAATTAATACCCCTGACCCCATTTGAAACTGCAGCTATATCCACAAGATGACCCGTCATATCTACCCCTAACATCAAAGGAAATGTGGAAAGCCTTCGTAGGTACCAATAAGGTGTTAATATTCCTGCTGTGAGTACAAATATTGAGAACAAACATTTCTTGGAAAGTACCAGCTTTGGCGAAGTTGCCTTTTGTCCCCATACTAGACAGAAAAACACCGCAAAGAGACTTAAAACGGTCCCAGTGACCATGGTGAAAGCGGAGAATATCACAGACGAAACCGAGCAAAAAACAGTCAGAGAGATGATGCCAACCATCCACCAGTTAAGAGCGGAACGGACGTCTATGGGGTATGTTGGTTGTGACGATCTCAGCTTATTGACTATCATGTACAGTGAGAAACCAACTTCTAATGGAATAACCATCAAACCGATTGAGGAAATATATGCTTTCATCTCATTATTGACTATCCACGAGAGCCCCAACAATAATCCATAGAAAAGTGCTATCTGCCGCAAGTTTACCACAAATTCAAATCGCGTGGATCGACAGTGAATGAACCTTTTCACCAAACTCTTTTCACCAAACTAATAATTGCACGCGCGCAAGGCTTCCTGATACACTGCAAGAATGTGTTCGACGATATTACTCCAAGAGTATTTATTAGCAGCACGGCCTAGAATATCCTCCGACTGCCATTTATGATTTAACGCTTCTAGAATTGCTTGACCTAAAGCCTCACGATCTTTAGGAGGAACAAGAATTCCAAACTCATCAGAAGATATGGCTTCTGGAACACCACCTACACGAGTCCCAACAACAGGTTTGCCGCAGGCCATTGCTTCAGGAATAACTGTAGGAAAACCTTCTCCTAGGCTTGGTAAAACAAATAGATCGCAACTGTTCATCCAAAGAGGAATTTCTTGATGTTCTTTACCCCCCACGAATAAAATATTGTGATTTAAGTCTAAATCTTTTGCTTTTTTCTCTAAGTTTTCCTTTAAATCACCAGACCCTATAATTACTAGAATAACATCATTTCGTTTCTTTAAGACATATGACATGGCATCAATTAGATATTTATGTCCCTTAACATCAACTAAATTACCTACTGAAAGCAGTATCTTCTTGTCAAGTGGTAAACCAAGAATTTCCCTTGCCTTATACAAGGGAATTGGTTTGAAGAGCTTTTCATCATAACCATTAGGTATCACATGCAACTTGTTAGAAGGAGCTCCAAGAGAACGTAATTTCTCAGCGTTAAACCTACTAACGGTTATTATCTGGTCTGCTTCAGCCAAGACAAATCTAGCGAGAGCATTGTACCAAGCATCTCTAAATGGTAAATCATAAACATCGCCACCGTGAGCCGTGACCACCAAGGGTTTACCGCATTGGTTCTTTAAGGTGGCCCCTACAAAGCCACTATCTAAAAAATGTGCATGTATTAAGCTGAAGTTTATGGGATTATTAGACAAAGCTTTGATGGAACTTTTCGTGGCAAGATAACAATTTCTTTTTCTTAATGTTTCAACAGGCAAAGTAAAATACTTCGGCGAGATTAACGTGTAATCCTTCGCCAACTCTTCCCTTGATTCTACGCCTAATTCTAAAAATCTGAAATATTTATTTATATATGGCATATTCAATACCAAACTAGAAAAATAGGGTACTGGTCTCAAAACATTCATTTCGTTAAAGTATGGTCTAATAAGAGTAGCCTGGTCCCTAATGAACACCTTAAAATGAGGAACTATAAGTAAAAGATTTTTTGATTTTAAGGTGTCCATGAAAACAACATCGTTATTGATTTATTTAAAAGGAAATATGTTTTTTAAGAATATTTTTAAGATATTTCTAATTAAAATAGATTTTTCTCTAGGAAAACACCCATTTTGGAATTCGGTGTTATTTTAATTTCTTTGATTTTCTTTGTTGGACCTTTCTAATTACTATTGTAGTTATTCCTATCTTAACAGTGCCCAGCAAACTCAAAACTCTTACTCAAAGGTTATTCACTATTTTTGATAAACTTCTACATATTTTTTAGAGATAATATCCCACTTAATTTATCTTCAACTAGCTTTCGCGCGCGCGTCTAACATCTGCATCAACAACCGCTAAGAAATCGTATTTATAAGCATATTTACAACAAATTTCCATAGCATGATCGATCCCCTTCCTAACAACTTCATTGTATCTTTCGTGAGCATACGTGTTCTCCTGCTTAGTTTCAAGTCTGACTCCTTTGATCCAAAAAAAATTCATTTTCAAGATCTTTAATTCTAAGCCAAGTTTTATCGTTACTTCCATCATCAACTATAACCCATACGACCGGTTTGACTGATTGATTAGTCATGTCCATAGCAAGATCAGGCAACATATTTTCCTCATTTCTCGCTGGCGTTACAACAATCAAATAAGTTGTCTTCATAGGTTCACAGGAAGATTCGTAAAAGGATTTATCTGTAGTTCTCATAAAATTTTTTAATTTTATTACATACTAATTGTATATCCTCGTTTTTTAGAAATGTGGATGAAGGCAACCAAACACCCCTTTCAGAAATTTCCAAGGAATTATCGAAGCTACCTTTAATATATTTATATGGAGGTTGAGTATGTATCGCTGGGTAAAATGGCCTTATCTCAATATTTTCTTTTTTCATAAATTCAATTAAACTATTTCTATCCTTTTTATTTACTAAAATATCTATAAACCAAGGGGAAGTCTCTTTTAAATTAGTATTTATTAATTGCACTTTTTTTAGATTTTCTAATTCATCTTTATAAAATTTATACATTTTCTTTTTTCTTTTTAATCTCCATGGCAATTTTTTCATTTGTTCTAATCCAATTACTGCTTGTAAATCTGTAAATTTAAAATTATATCCTAAAATCTCATAATAATCTATTCCACTTTTTGGTCTACCATAGTCTTTAATCATTTCTATTTTTTTATATATTTCATAATTATCAGTTATAATCATGCCGCCTTGACCGGTTGTTATTATTTTCGTAGGACTCAAAGAAAACGTTCCTAGTGTTCCAAAAGTACCGAGATGTTTGTTATTATTGTAACAACCAAGTGATTGTGATGCATCTTCTATTATAAATAAATCATTTTGACTAGCAAATTGTATAATTTTATTCATATTATGGCAACGCCCATTATTACTTACATAAATTATACCTTTTGTTCTCTCATTAATTTTTTTTTCAGCCATATTCAAATCCAAGCACAAATTTTCCGGATCAATATCTACTAAAATTGGCTGACCACCAGCTAGTTTTATTGAATTAACTGATGCAATCATTGTGTAATCTGGAACTAAAATTTCATCATTAGGATGTAAATCTAGACATAATAAAGCAACAACCAAACTGAGTGTTCCATTAGTTATTGCAGAAGCATATTTACTCCCAGTAAAAGATTTGAAGTTTTCTTCGAATTCTTCTGTTTTTTTATATTCAGTTAACCATCCACCTGAATCAAGGTATTTTAGAATTGCCTCTTTTTCTTTTATTCCTAACCATGGTTCCATTTGATTGATTCTTTTCATTTCAAAGTCTCCTCAACAATTTTTCGATATGGTTCATAATTTGTCCTTGTTTTAGGATATTCATGCCATTCTAACACCCAACTGTCCGTAAGTGATTTTATTAAGTGAGGTGAACCAGGGGGGACTATTTTCAAGTTCCCTTCTTTAAGAATTTCTGTTTCCTCCTTGTCTCTAATTATAATTTTTCTTTCAACCATTCCTTCTAACACAACCCCATATTCCTTCAATTCGTGGGTATGTCCTCCTCGATAAAATCCTCGTTTAGTAAAAAAAAGAAGAAATTCTCGTCCATTAAGTACAAATACATAAATTTCCCCCCTTTTATCTTCAAAAATCTTATTAATTTGAATCATTTATCCCTTCACATAATTTCCTATAAGGCTCATATATTTTTCTTTCGAAAGGGCCGTTGCGCCATTCTATTAATAGACTATCTTCTAAAGCAATAAAAACATGAGGTATACCTCTTTTTATCTCAATAAAATCGTTTTTAACAAGGATTTGTATTTTATCAATATTATTTTCTTTTTTTATAAATTTTATTTTTCCATATAGAACAAGATCATATTGCTCAGCATAATTATGTACATCTCCCCCCCTAGCCATTCCCTTTTTAATTTCACATATTTTATATTCCATATCTTTATACTTATATAATCTCATCGATCCTCTACCGTCATTTAATATTTCACAATAATACATTGTTATTCTTCCAATAGTTTATGGTTTTTTTTAAACCTTCTTCTAGGGATATTGGTTTTGGTACTTTTAAATATGTTCTTATTTTTTTATTGAATCCGACTAAATGTTCAATATCTAACGGTCTTTTTGGCATAGTTTCCCAAACTATTTCGCCTGAAAAATGAGTAAGCTTTGCGATCATAGAAACTAATTCTTTTATTGAAGTACCTATTCCTGTTGATATATTAAATGTTTCCCCTATTGCCTCTGGTTTTTCTAATGCACTAAGATATGCATTTAATTGGTCGGAAAAATAAACAAAATCTCTTACCGGTTTTGGATCACCTAAATGACACTTATCATTGTTAATCATTTGATAAATTGTTTTTTCAACAACAAACCATGTATCTTTTTGTCTTCCATAGCTATTAAATGGTCGAAAAATTGTGATGGGAAAGTTGAATGCTTTATATAAATAATTTAAATAGTATTCAGCTGCAAATTTACTTACCGCATAAGGAGTATTCGGAATTAAATTTGTATCATTTTCTTTTTTTATTTTTTGTTTACTAATTCCATAAACCTCTGCTGATGACGCAAAAATAAATTGTTTTATCGAAGGCATATGTGTACATATTTCAGCTAAATTTACGGTTCCTAGAAAATTTGTTTCAATTGTCTCTTGCGGATGAGCATAAGAGTATGCAACCACGGTCATTGCTGCAAGATGAATAACGATTTCCGGTTTAATTTCCTGGACCGCTCGTGTTAAGGAAAAAATATCCTTAAGATCAGCAAAATATGTATCTTTTTGATACGGATCAACTTTTCCAATTCTACCTGTGACATATCTTTCTAAATTATATACTTCATAGCCTTTTTCAATTAATTTTGGTCTCAACATACTACCGATAAACCCTGTGGATCCGGTAAGAAGAATTTTGGTCATTTTACTATTCACTCATCATTCCTTTCTTGCTTTTACTCTCTTATATCTTATTAATTTTATTATCGTTATGTGTTTAGCTCGTTACACGTACGTGTTTATATTGAGTCTAAGCTGTGATGCGCGCACAACAATCTTAATGAATTGAGGTCTTGCTTCAACAATTATTGTCAAAAGCCAGAGTTCATTTACTTTAATTTCAATGTCAAGTTTGCAGAGTGAGAGATTCGTAGAGAGACAACAAACGTTTCTCCATAAAAGGCCAATTGTAGGTTCTAGACATAAATTTGGCTTTTTCGCTGAGTCTCTCGTTAATTTTGTTGTCATACCTCAATGTTAATAAAGCAGAACATAATTCGGTGATATCACCAAGATTCACAAGCAGCCCAAAACCTCCTTTTTCTACAATTCGTTTGACGTTTCCGAAATTACTTGCTATTACAGGTTTTCCAGCAATCATAGCTTCGAACAACCTGTTCGGTGTTGAAAAAAAATTGTATTTTACTGTGGGCTTGCGTATGACGTACATGATATCACAAGCACTCACGAACAACGGAATATCCCTAGACTGGATTTTACCGACGAATTTTACATAATTTTCTATATTTTTCTCTTTGACTATTTTTTTAAATTCTTCCTCAGCATATCCATCTCCACAAATAACCGCCATCATATCCCCTATCTGTCCGTTAAGTTTTTGAATTGCACTGAATAGCTCCTCTAAACCGTTATCAGGGATTAGCCATCCATCGTAAAGCATAATGAAACGATTTTCTATTCCCAATCTAACTTTAAGTTCCGCCACCTCTTTCTTGGGTATCTTGAAATCGTCAGGATCTTTACAGTTCATTATCACGGAAATATTAACTTTACCGCCAACTCTCTCTTTAAAGTAATCAGCCAGAATTTCGCTTACTGTAATAAAAGCATCTACTTTCTTAATTAAGAAAAAGTCTACAATGGATACTATTTCACCAACTATTTTTGGCATATGTGGTTTAATCATCAAACCATAAATTTCATGCGAATCGTAAACAACTTTCTTGCCTTTAAGTTTCCCTACAAAAAAGCCAGCAATTAACGTATCAAAGTCGTGGCAATGTATTATATCAAAATTTTTGGATAACAATGTAAAAAACAAATTAATATTAAAAAGAATCAGATGGAGAACCAAGTTTGAGGAATAAATGCATGCATAGTTGGGAAAAATTATTTTAAGATGAATTCTTTCTATTTTAATCTCTTCATATTCCTCCTTTTTTTTAAGGTTGCCTTTTCTATCCCATGCTATCACGGTGACATTATATCCATTCTTTATGAGGCTCTTTGCTTCAGCAACAACACGCGCATCAGACATAATAGCGCCATCAGATAACAACATGATTATGGTTTTTTTCTTTATGATAAATCACTCCATCATATAAATTGGTATTAAAAGCTATTGGTTTTTGAAATGATATTTTTATCTAGAAATGGCTTCATCGAATATTCTTTTGAGTTTTTGCGCGCGCGCAGTTTTCCATTAAAAAGCTTTTCCGCGAAATTTTAACAAGGTTCTAACACTTTTTATCAAAACCTTCCTTTCATTATTTCTATTGTTTCAGATATAATTTTTTTGGGAAGCATAGATAAAATAATACGTAATAAATAAAAATTTGGTTCATACGCGGAAGATGCTAAAAACATGATCAAATATTTTTTGTTGCCATCGGAATACCATGTGAGATCTTTAAATCCAAATTTATAAAATAAGTGTAAAGCGTTGTGATTGCTAAAAGATGTTATAAGAGTAATAAAATCAATGCCCTTGATTCTTGTCACATTAATCAATCTTTCTAGAAGTAGCTTACCGATTCCTTGATTATGATAACCATCCTTAACAAGTATAGTAAGATAGTTAAGTCTTCGTCTTATTCCACAAGCACCAATTATTTCATTGTTATTTATGTAAGCAACCAAAATTTTTGAACGTAAGAATTGATCTGCCCAAGGAAAATTCTGTAATCGGTCCCTTAACTCATTTCCATCACTAATTACCAGTTCTCCCATTACTAATTCATTAGGCATTTTTTAATCCTCTGTGGCTTCGTCGAAAATTCTTTTGAGTTTTTGATTTCTCGTTCTTATGGAAAATTTGCCTGTCTGGATCTCTTTCCTTGCATTATGCCCCATTTTTCGTCTCAGCTTTTCATCTTCAATTAAGATACTCGTTTTTTCCACAAGTTCTCGTACAAGTTTTGGATCAACGATTTTTATTGCTTTAAGGACATCTCTCGTTCCTTCTTTAGGAAGAAGGTTTTCTGAGTAATAGGGGATTCCTGCCGGTTCGCTAATTAAGAAACCCGTCTTACTATCATCAATTATTTCAGGGTTTCCCCAAAGATTCGTCGTTATGACTGGCAACTCGTAGCTCATAGCATCTAGAATTACCATCCCGGGTGTGAAATATCCCGGATGCAAAAAAATGTCTGCCGTTTTGAATTCTTGTTCAAGAAGACTCCATGGAAGCGTTCTGTCAATTACTCTAATATTTGGAAAAAGATCGCATTCTTTTTTTATTTCAGGGGGAACATATGATTTTATCACCAATTCGAGACTGTCATATTTTTCGTTAAGATGTTTGAATGCTTTCAAAACAACTTTGCCACCCTTTAACTCAAAACTATCAGGTATATTAAACGGGTTTCCGGTGCCAACAAACAGCAGTTTTATTTTATCTTTACTATATTTTTTAACAAAATCTTTTGGGTGGACAGCTAAAGGCACAACCTCAATTTTTTCATCAAACCCCTTGCAATTCAAATTGGCAAGTAATGTCTCCTTCCCAACTTCGCTCCATGGCATAATTCTCTTACAATATCTTGATGACAACATTTTTTCTAAAACATTCTTAAATAGTCCAAAGTGAAATCCGTATGCCACTAATGAGCCCACATGCTCTAAATCCACAACCCAAGGCATTTTTCTAAAAACTATGTGCCCACAAGAGAATATTAAATCTATTTTTTTAGGAAGAGGTTTTTTCTTAGCAAGATAATAACTATAGTAAAACCATGGGCGGAAATAGTCTGAAATATCCTTCAAGAAACCAAGTTTGATGAGCTTTTTGTCAATCAAATGATAGGGATCCGCATGGCTTAAGGCCTCCGTTTGCCCATCAGTTATAAACTCATATCCTTCAGGCGGATACCGCGTCAACTCATTATACAACGAATGTAGATTCCAACCACTAACTCTTCCTTCTAAATAAATTCTTTTCACTGCACACTGTTTGTTAGAATTGTTCCCAATTTTCATATTTCATTAGAACACTCCTAATTGATTTTTCTTCTTAAACACAAAATAATAGGAATAGCTCAGTTGCTTAACTTGAAAACCTTTTTTTTGGAGATATTTCATAGCTTCACCAGAATAATCTCGGATTAAGATTTTGAGGTTTTTGGAATTTTGTAAAAATGATTCTCCCCCTCGAAGAACATCAAGTTCTGCGCCTTCTACATCTATTTTTATCCATTCTACGTCTTTTATTCCAAGTTTTTCTAAGAGCTCATCTAATGTGACTGTTATTATTTTTTTAACCGTTCTCACTTTATATAGGGCGCGCCAGCGTGTGAAATAGAAACTCGATGCTGACGGCATAACTCCGGCATAAAATTTTTTTAAACCGCTGACATCACCTAAAGCAACCGGTAGAACTATCGTATTATTAAGATTGTTAATTGCAACATTCTTTCTAAGGACAACCAAATTAGCATCGTCAGGTTCGATTGAAATAACTTTTCCATTTTGCCCCACCAGCTTCGCAGCAATTAAAGTATAAAGTCCTAAGTGTGCTCCAACATCAATAACTGTTTCATTAGGTTTCGGCTGGAATACTGACCGAACATCTGTTTCAAAAACTGTGCTAACAATAGCTATATCTGAGAAAATGAAGGGTCTAAAAGCAATCTTAATCCCTTTATATTTGTTTAAAGAAATTATCCAAGTGAAATAAAAAATGCCGGGTATTAAACGCCAAAGTAGTCTCATAAAAAACGCTAAGAAAATCTCTACCATTTTGTTATTGATCAAACGATAGAGGATTGTTATCGCTTTTGTCATTGTGGATATTCGATTAGAATCGAATGACATATTTGCGAACTCTTATTATTAGGGGCATCATCAAGAAGACTTTCACATAATTGGGATTATTTTCTATAGCCCTTGACAATGGCTGGGTTCCCGACCACAATAGCATTGTCTGACACGTCTTTAGTGACCACCGCCCCTGCACCAACAAGAGCGTTTTCTCCAATAGTTACGCCTGGTAAGATAACAGCCGCGGCTCCGATAGATGCGCCTTTTTTTACCTTGCTGGGCATTAACTTCCATTCTCCGCTTACTTTAGGGTACTTGTCGTTTGTAAAAATAACGCCCGGCGCGATGAATACATTTTCCTCTATAGTAATACCAGTTGGAATAAACACGAATGGTCGAATTTTGCAATTATCACCTATACTTACATTTTCTTCGATATATACAAAAGAATCGATTTTACAATTATCACCTATTTTACACTTATATAAATTTACATGATCTTTGATAATTGTATTTTTCCCTATTTTAACATCTATTAATACAGAATATTTAGGTTTTGTCAAATCATAATCCTTCCATTTTTTCTTGAAAAATATGGTTTTTATTGGCAACTTTTTTTATATTTTCTAGAATTTTAACATTATAAGCGCCTAGATAACCAGTGTTATTTGAATTCGTTCCATTTTTAACTGATGAAATAAAATGAAGTATTTCATCTTTTATAGTGTTATTAAATTTATTTTCAAGATCATGGGATAATTGTTTTTCATTATCATATAATTCAATTGTTTGATTTAAACAATCGATAAAAGCACAATTAGATGAACCAATTATTATTAATTCTCGTTTTTTTCTTGGGTGTAACCAACTGACTTCGATTTGTACAAGTTTTGAATTATTCAATTCTGCTAAAAGTATAGCCATATCTTCTAATCCGTTTCTACTGTATGCTTTGGAAAGACAAGAAATATTATTAGGCCATTCATCGAAGAGGAAGTTAATAATATCTATGGAATGGGGCATTAAATCGAAGATAATATCTCTTCCAATAGGTGCAGGCATCAAATTAGTCCATTGAAGTTTAATATAGTAAATATTTCCGAAATAATTGTTCTTTACTAAGTCTTTTATTTTTGTTAGTGCATTATTAAAACGAAAAATTAAGCCAGTTTGAAGTATGAGATTATTTTCTTGAGCTATTTTAACTAATTCGAATGCTTCTTGTGAATTGGTAGTCATAGGTTTTTCTATAAGTACATTTTTATTTCTCATTAGTGCTTCTTTACAAATTTGAAAGTGAGTTTCATTAGGAGTACAGATATGTATTAAATTAATATCTTTTGAATTTATTATTTTTTGATAATTATTAGTTAAATATACGTTAGATGAGTGATGTTTTTCATTTATATAATTTAAATTTTCATTATATAAATCACTAACCATTTTTAAATGAATATTATTATTAGAAATGTTAATGTATTCATCTATAACTTTTTTACCCCAATATCCTGCCCCTATAACTGCTACATTAATTTTAGATTCTATATATTATCACTCCATATATTTTAATATATGTTCATAAAATTCTTTATTGTTTCCCCAATAAAAGTAATTTGTTCTGTATCTAAAGATTGATGCATTGGAATACTCAAACATGTATCAGATAACAATTCACTATTTGGATACATTCCTTCTTTATAATTAAATAATTTTTTATAAATAGGTTGAAGATGAATTGGTAAAGGATAATTTATACTGCACTCAATATTGTGTTTATTTAAATAATCCTTTAATAAATCTCTTTTTTTAGTACGTATTACGTACTGATAAAATGCGGGCTTGATATTTTTTTCTTCGCAAGGAGGAAGAATCAATTCAGGTATATTTACTAAAATTTTACTATATCTCTGAGCATTTTTTCTCCGCTTTTTATTCCATATATCAAGATATTTTAATTGTATTCTTCCAATAGCTGCATTTGCTGTGTTTAATCTGGCAGTATATCCTATAACATCATGAACATACTTACTTACCCTTCCACAATCACGTAATTTTATCAATATTTTTGCTATTTTTTCGTTATTTGTTGTAATCATACCACCATCACCACATACAGTAATATTTTTTGAAGGATAAAAGGAGAAACATCCTATATCACCTATAGCTCCAACTTTTTTTCCGAAAAATTCAGCACCATGTGCTTGACAAGCATCTTCAATTACGAAAATTTGTTTGTGTCCTATAACATCTTTAATTTCATCCATATTTGAAGGATACCCATATAAATGCACAGGAATTATTGCTTTTGTTTTTTGTATAATATTTTTAGCAATTTGTTTGGGATCTATTGTATAATTTAAAATATTAATATCTGCAAAAGTAGGTTTTGCGCCTACATATTGAATACAATTTGCTGTAGCAACGAATGAAGCAGGAGTAGTAATTACCTCATTTAAGTTATTAATACCAGTAGCAATTAAAGAGAGATGTAAAGCAGTTGTCCCTGAATTAGTTGAAATTGCATAATCAGTTTCACAATATTTCGCAAACTCTTCTTCAAATTTATATACACTTTCACCTAATAACCATCGTTCATTTTGATAAGCATCTATTACTGCTTTTTTCATTTCTTTGTTAAATACAGGATCAGCTAAAGGAATTTTAGAATTTTTTACCATTTCAACACCAATAATTGAGCCTGCAAAAAAGTATTTTTAATCCTTTTTAAATATTTCGATGATTGAACCAAGACTATACGATATATGTTGAATTATATAAAGGACAATAATTAATAAAAACAATTGAAAATTTTTTACATTAATAAAATTTTTAAAAGAATAAAGTGAAATTATTAATAAATAGATGATATAACCACCAACATATATTATTTTAATGCTCAGATTTTGTGATATAAGAATTACAGGAAAAATAAGTAAATATAAAATATAAAGAGAAGGTATGAAATATTTTAAGTCTAAACGAGTTTTATTCATTTTAATTATCTTCATTCTACTAGAACCATAATTATACATTTGTTTAATATACTTCTCAAGTGTAGTCCTTCTATAACGAAATACAACAGAATCGGGGATAAAAAGTAATTTATACCCAGCTTTAATAATTCTTGAATTAAATTCAGCATCATCACCATAAGGTACTTTTTCATTAAATAATCCGATTTGTTCAAATATTTTTCTTTTATATAAAGTAAACGAAATTGATTTGGCATATTGTTCAACATCTCTATGCTTATGCTGATCCATTAATGAACCACCAATAATTGTATTTTCAATATAATAACTTGCTTTTGCTACTAAAGAATTCTGATCAGGTGGAAGTGTATCTCTACATCCCACTCCAGCTACATCTTCGTCAGCATTGCTTAATTTATTTAATAATAATTTCAATAAACCCTTTTGTACTAGAGCATGACCCGACAAATTCATAATAAAATTTCCACGAGAATTACGTATACCCACATTTCTACTCAGAGAGGTATTTGCCCCAGGCTCAATAAATAAATTAATATTATTAAATTTTTGTTTACACAAATTAATAATATTAATTGTTTCATCATCAGATCCACCGTCTACAATTATAATTTCAATTTTATTGTTGGGATAATCCGAATTTTCTAAAGACATTAAAGCCTTACCGATATATTTTTCTTCGTTTTTAGTTGGTATTATTATTGAAATAAGTTGACTTTGATTAATAATTCCATGAACTTCGTAACCTTTTGATAATAATAATTCTGCTAAATATGAACCGTCTTGTCCAGTTATTCCAGTAATAAGTGCTCTTTTCATCAATTTTTTATCTCTTACATTAGGTTTTATCTTTTAGGACTGTTATTAATATATATAGGATGATCTCTGTCTGTGTTAAACAGGTCGACTGCGAGAACCTCGTGGCCACGTCTCCTAAGCTCATTGACAAGGTTGGTTCCGATGAACCCCGCGCCACCGGTCACAAGGATCCGCTGACTATCCACGCCCATCAACCTCGCAGAGAATATTCAAAATTCTTTCCCCAGCAAAGCCATCACCAAAGGGGTTACTCCACCCATGGTCTCTCCGCAGCATCTCTTCGACCGCGTTGAGGATCGAGGCCTCCTCAACCCCTGAGACAATATTTGAACCCACCTCGACGGTCTCAGGCCGCTCAGTATTGTCCCTCAAGGTCACACAGGGAACACCGAGTATGCATGTCTCCTCCTGAACCCCCCCAGAATCCGTCAGGACGAGCCTCGCCTCAGACTCAAGCCTTAGGAAATCCAGGTAACTAACGGGCTCAACCAAACTAATATCGTGGAGGTTGAAGCCGAAAAAATCGATCATCTTCCTCGTCCTAGGATGAACCGGGAACAGAATCGGAAGCGAGTACTTGTCCCTGATCCGCCTGAAACCACTAAGGATTTTGCCGAGACG
>Ga0315279_10004687_pt1 | contig 18229 bp, 12 predicted proteins | sample YL17G06_20_MG_FD_203694 | JGI IMG/M metagenome (GOLD analysis project Ga0315279, IMG submission 203694) | Sediment microbial communities from Yellowstone Lake, YNP, Wyoming, USA - YL17G06_20 | ecosystem: Environmental > Aquatic > Freshwater > Lake > Sediment | place: USA: Wyoming | collected... | reverse complement strand
CTCGGCGCTTATTGCAATGATTTTTTGCTTTACACTATTGATTTTTTCAAGGAGTGACCCCTGGAGCTGACGCAGGGCAAGACGGGCGCCTTTGTCCGTCCGTGAGCGTATCAGGTCGCAGACCGCCTCTGCGCGGGTGAGGTCCAGCCTACTATTCAGAAATGCCCGGAGCGTGAATTCACCCGGCTCTGCGAGGCGGGCGCCAAGACGGCAAAAGAGTTCAAGGCTTCTGGAGATAATCACAGGGCTGCCATGGCAATGGATTTCCGCCGCATCCTCGCCCGTATAGGAGTGGGGTTTTTGAAACAGGACACAGAAGACCTCGTCAATGAATGAGCCGTCAGTGGGATCGAAAATCTCACCCAATGTCATGTAATTATATTTGACATCTGACTGGTAGCGGGGGCGGAAGCACTGCCCGACAATTGTATGAGCCATTTGCCCGCTCAGGCGCAGGATGGCAATTGCGCCCTCGCCGTGCGGGGTCGCTCGCGCCGCAATGGTGTCGGTCCCGTCTAAAAGCATCTTCGTCAGCCTCGCCACCGCCTGCGCTACTCACCCATTCTCTTTGAAGACAGGGAGATGATGCGTGGCAGCAGGTGGTCAAGCATGGAATGCCCGTTGAATTCAGATGTAAAAATTAAATGGCTGACATAGAAGGTGCGGGTGGGACGGAAACCGCTGCCGGAATAATCAATTACCGCCATGGCTGCGCCGAAATTCTGTCCGGCGACGCTCCTCAGCCAGTAAATGGGGGTGAAGAGGGTTGATGTGGTCGTGGTGTCGGGGACAATGGGGCGGAAGCGGGCGTCCGGGTTCAGGGGAAAATCCACCCGGGCGGGAAGCCCTCTGGAATATGGGGTATTGGTATTTAGTTCAAAGTATAGCTCTGAGGTGCTGTTATCAGGCAATTCAAAGGAAAGCGCCCCACCGGAGCGGTCGCCCGGTGAAAGAATCTTCATGGCAAGGGTGTCATTGAGCCGGGGAGGTGTTGTGGTGCGGCGCCATCTCTGTTCCTGCAACTCATAACCATAGTAAGCGGGGAAGCCGGATGCAAGATGAACGAGGCATCCCCCCTGTTTCACAAAATCCACAAGGCTCCTGTAAGCATCATTCGGCATCTTGACCGTCTTGTAATACGTCTCCGACTCATCGATATTCAGGAGGATGGGATAGGTTTTGACGGAAAAGATGGCGGGGTCAATGAGTTCCTCCGGCGTCAGGAGGCGACTATCCATCTTGAGGTCAGTGAGTATGCGCTGAATCTTGAAGTAGGTGGAGCGGTCATACGGGGCGCCACCCGGGTCCATTTCACCAATAAGGGCGATGGCGGCGGGATACTGTCCTTTCCTGCAAGCCATCGCATTCATCAGTCGTGTGATGGAGACATAGGGGAAGGTGCAGTGCGCCAGGGCGACGTTTTTAAATCTCAGTGGCTGGGCATAAGGCGGATGGATGGTCAGGGCATCGGTGGAGAGGTCAAAGAGGATGCCGGAGATTTTTGTCCCGTTGAGCAGAGCAATCTCGCATCGCCATGGTTTGTCCTCGTCCGGATAGCGGATATGGGTCTTCTGACTGGGCGGGTTGGGATAGATGACCTCAATCTGATAGGGGTCAATCAGAAAGTCGTGTCCGTATCGGGGTTTCACAGTTGCGCCCCGGCGGTCAATCTCGAGGATGCGTCCGTTAATAAATTCCCCCGTTTTGAGGAGTAGTCCGACCCGCCCTTCCGAATCTTCGGGACAAACGATGAAGGAGAAAGGCGAGATGGTGCGCGCTGAAGGGGAGGATTTGGCTCCAATGCCGAGTATCTTTTGAAAGATGTTCCTTTTTTTACGCAGGACCGGTCTTTCATCCGCCCGTCTGGCAAGGTCGACACCCGACTCACCCTGCGGGGCGTAATGGAGGAGGATGAGGCGAACCCAGTCGCGGTCAATCCTGATACGGTTGTGAGGCGTTTCCATCTCCACCCACCGATCAGACATGCTGACAAGGTTGCCCCAGATGCGGTCATCGTTTTCCAGAAAGAGGACGGCAGGCGATGGGACTGGCAGGAAACGGTTTTCCGCCTGTTGGGGGACAAGGTCGATATCCAGCCGGAAGGCAACGCCGGCGAAGGCGAGCACACGTTCCGGTTTGTTTGCCGCTTTAAGCGCCAGGATGTTTTCCCCCTCCCGGAGGAGGAGGGTGACATCAAGTGTGGCGTAGGTATGTGTGAGGGAGATATTTTTGATGGGGAGAGGGATACCGTTCAAGTAGGTCTCGCGGAGCGAATCATCCACTGTGATGGTGAGGAGTGCGCGGCTTGGTGTCCAATTTTCCGGCAGGTTGAATTTGCGCCGGATTAAAAGGGTTTCAGCACCGCCCCTGTATGCGCCCCCTCTGCTCCATACCCAGGCGGCGCCGGGGATGTAAAACCATTTGTAGTTGGGATGCGCAAGGATTGGATGTTCCCAGGTGGAGTCGTTGAAGGTGGCATCATACCAGGCGGGACCGGGGGCGCTTATAAGAATTCTGCCCTCATCCATGACCAGTGTTTCCTGCGGGTCGCTTACAATAGTCCGGCGGCTTTCCGGTGTGAACCTGATTGCCCGGAGGTCCTCAATGGGAATCGCTGCTTTTCCCTTTGCGGTGCTGATTTCGAGGAGGGGCTGTGAGGACGCATCGGTTTTTTCACTCGCCTGAGTGCGTGCGAGGCGGATAATATGCGCCGGTGTGGTCAGATTATCGTAAAGGACAACCTGGACCCTTCCACCCTCCGGTGGATTGGCAAAGAGAGCGGCGGCCGCCGACGCTCCATAGCTTTGGCGATGGAGCGAGGAGGAAAGGAGAAGGAATATGATTAAAAGTCTAAAGCCTTTCATTTAGTTTTTTGCGCCACTCCGTCGCAAAAGCTATGGAGAGTAGGCGACTGATATCTCCCTTTATCTGAATTTGATGCCGTAACGGTACAGGCTGTTGACCCTTGCGCGCGCCTTTTCAGCGAGGTCGGACTGCGAATCCATCTCCATCACATGTGTATATTCAAGGAGAGCCTGGGGATAATTTCTGAGTTTTTGATGGTAAATCTCCGCCGTTTTGAACTGGAACATCTGCTGCATATACTTATCACCGAATTTTTCACGGATTTGCTGGAAAAAGGCAATCAACTCCTCTGCCGCGGAGAGGCTCGCATCGTCATCATTGATGATGCGGGAGGCAAGGGCATCCGTGGCATCGCGCACAAGGGAGCAATTAGGATATTCCGTAATCAGTTGTTTCAGTAGAGAGACCGCCTGGTCAGGGTTGCCCTCCCTTCCCTTCGCCTTGAGGAAGAGGCGCAGGGGGCGCCAGTCATCCGCGGCGTTCCTTGTCAGCAGGTCAATCCTTTTCAGGATGATTTCCTTTTTCTCCTCGGAGATGTAATGGGAGGGATAATTTTCAAGGCATTTCTGATAGTGTTTGAGCGATGCCTTATAGTCGCCAATCTGCTCATAATTCACATTGGCGGTCTGGAATTCAGCAAGGAAGGACATAAGGGAGCCCGGCGCCTCGTCTGAAACGGCGCTGTAATTCTGAATGGCACAGAGATATTTTTTATCAACAAGGCACTGCTCCGCTTCCTGGAATGTCATGAGGTTGGAAAAGTAGGCGCTGTTGCTTTCCTGTGTGGCATCGGCGATGTCGGCGACAAAACGCTCCAGTTTATGGAGGTCGGGGATGAAGCGGCTCTCGCCGGAGATATACAGGTTCAACTTGAGACGCTGGATGCTCTCAATAACCTCGTCCTGCCTTGCAGGGGATGCAACAAGGAGGAGGCGTTGTTCCTGTATGGCTGGGGATAGACCTTCAAGGGATGGGATGCCCGTTTTTCCCTCCATTGTCAGTCCCCAGACGGGACGCGTTGCAAGATTAGCAGGTGAGGGAGATGTCCCAGCCTTCTCCGCCTCATTGAAGGCGGCTTCGAGGGCGCTCCTCTGGCTCTTGTCAATGACCGGCTCACCTGGTGGGTGGATATCCGGAGATTTGAGCGACGCCACGGAAGGGACAGGAAAGGATGTGAGCGCAGAGACTGGTGCGGGAGCGGTGCTCTTCGGATGGGTGAGCGAGGCAATTTTCCACCTCTCCCCGAAAACCGTCCGCACATCCTGTCTGTAAAGGGCGGTGGCAATCATAAACCCTGCCACGAAAATCGCCACTGCCCGGGCAACACGCCAAACATGGGGACGCCGGCTCAGAAACCTTTCCATGACTTCCTGTCGCCGACGCTCCATAGCTCTGGCGACGGAGCGAAGATTTGATAATATTTTTCCGTGTAATCTGCGTGAAACGTGGATTGTGTCTTTTGAGAATACTCGTTCAAGGGCGCCGGCGAAAAATTTATCGTCCGGCAGGAATTCGGGCTGGGAGGATGCCCCGATGAGTCCCTTGAGGGTCTCCATCTCCTCATATACCGCACGGCAATCTGGACAGGTAAAAAGGTGTTCCTCCACGAGACCCTCATCCTGCGCGGAGAGAATCCTGTCAAAATAATCATCCAGAATATGCCTCACGTGCTGACAGTTCATTCTGCCTCACTCCTTTAAGGAGATATTTTTAACCAGAGGGCTGAGCGTGATGCGGAGTTTTTTCCTGCCCTCATGGATATTGAACTTGACCGCCCCTTCGGAACAACCCAGATATTCCGCCACCTCCCTGATGGAAAGCCCCTCCACATCAAAGAGGAGGACCGCCATCCTCTGTTTGGGCGGAAGCGCGGCGATGTTCCTGTTGATATCGTCCATCAGCTCCTTCCGCATCAGGGAACGCCTCGGATTTTCAGGAACGGCGGATTTGAAGACAAAATCCTCCGGCTTGACCTCAATGGATTCCTCCAGGGAGATATGGACGTTGCGACCCATGCGAACGCGGTGGGTGTTGCACTGGTTCACAACAATGCGGTAGAGCCAGTGGGAGAAATGTTCCGGCTCCCTGAGCGACCCTATGTGGCGGAAAAGGCGGATGACACATTCCTGAAAGACCTCCTCGGCGTCGTCATGGTCTCGCATGAGGGAAAATATCCAGCGGAAGAGGTTCTCCTTAAGGCTGTTGTAAAGGACCTCGAAGGCGCTCTCGTCGCCACCCTGGCATCGCTTGATGACCTCAGGGTCGATATTCAGTGGGTGCAATTTCCGCCATCCCGGCCCGGGTCTTTGAAAATCTGACCCGACAGCCAAGAAAAAAGTTAGAAGCCTTGAAGTCGTTTTCAATGGTGCATAGATAATGTTATTAATGCTCTTTCTTTGCGGAGGCAACAAAGAAAATTCACCGATGTTTGAAAAATAATTAGGATTTGGCAAAAGGTGATGTCAGACAGAAGTGCAAAAAACCTCACATAGTGATAATCCGCGCCAGCCATAAACGGCATTATGCAATGCACAATTGCATAATGCAATTCACCAAAAATAATATTGCAAACCGCAATTCAGAATTGCACTACTTATCTCCATTTAAATCAGTTATTTATAATTTTTCATCCGTATTTTGATAAAAGGGCATATATATTGCTCTCTTTAACTCATTGGTGTATTCTTGACACGGGAGTATTTTATATGACGCATCTTTACAGATGTCTTGTCAAGTTCGGTCATGCAGGAAGCGGTAAATATGTTGAGATGCCCGTTTATGTCCGCGCAAGGGATATCATGGAGGCGCTTAAACGGGCAAAGCGATGCAGGGGTGTCAAGAAGGGGAATTTATATCGGACAGGGGCGAGTGTGCTTCAGATAAACAGGGCATCCTGAATCTTAATATTTTTTTTATCTTAAATCCCGGGGTGTAAATCCCGGGTTTTTTTTATGCCTTTCGGCTTCTCACGGTTCAATTTCCTAAGTAACTTAGATAAGAATATCTCTCGCAGAGGACGCAGAGACAACAATAAATTAAAAGTGTTATGTAAAAAAGTTATATTTTTTATCATTAACTCCTGCAATCTTGGCGCGCTCTGCGTTCACTGCGTGATATTATCTAAGGTGTTTTGATTCTAATGTTGCCCCTATTTTCCCTTGATTATTTCCACCCCTTATAACATCTGATACATCCTGACTTGTTATTTTTGCCGAAAGGAATTTTTATGTTGAGATATGGTAAGTATTATCCGGTGGTTATCCTTTTTCTGACAGCGGTTTTCATCCTGCCGTCGGCATTTCTTCCGGCACAGGCGCCAACCGCCACACCTGTGCCTTTTGCCAGGGCATCTGAGAATCCATGTCTGCGCGCACTGCCTCAGGACTGGTGGATGGCAGGGAATTTTGACTGCAAGTCTTATTTTGACGCCGTCAGCAGTGTGCATGAGGGAAACGCCGCCATGGCGCTCGCCATGAACCAGTATGTTCAAATGGTGCAGGGGATGATGGGCATCAATCTCCAGAATGAGGTTCAATACGCCACATTTTTCACTGCAGGCGACCCTGATACGGATTCGAAATTCCTCGGCATCCTGAAGGGCAGTTTTGACAATAACACCGTGGGGATGCGTCTTGCCTTCTCTATTGGTGCGGGGATGAAGTCCGCAAGTTATAAGGGTCTGACCATCTATGAAGGCGAGACGGTGGGATATGCCTTTCCAGAGCCCTCCACCCTTATGATGGGGACGCCCGCACTTTTACGGCAGGCGGTGGACGCCCTGAAGGAGAAGCCGAAGGCGATGCCCGAATCTTTGAGCAGGGTTCTGGAGCGAACGAACGGTCGTTCAATCTGCTGGGTCGCCTTCCGCCCGCGCATTGTTCTCCAGACGAAAGATGCCGCATCCTTTCGAGAGAGTAATTCAGAGCTCTGCCGGAGGCTTTCAGAGATTGAATGTGCATCCCTCTTTTTCGAGACCGCCCCGGACGGGTTTCTTGCAAGCGGACTTGCCTGGCTGACGGAGAAATCAGGGGCGAAGGGGCTTCATACCTATCTTTCCGGCTGGAGGAGCAATCTTTTAAAGAGCGAGGGCGCAAACGTCTTTTTATGTTCATTCCTTCTATCATCCGAGGTCATGCAGGATGATAGTTATGTTCGCTGGAATCTCCATCTTACGGAAAAATCCCTCAAGAATCTGTGGAATACGAGGGTTATATTAAAACCAGCAAATTAGCGTCCATGATTTGGTTATGTTGCCAGTGGAGACCTGCTTTTTTCTGAGAGATTTATAGAGGAGCCGTCTGGAGTCGGAAAAGATGGCGCGGACAAAGATAGTCGCAACACTTGGTCCTGCCACGGCGAATCTCCCTATCATCCGTCGTATGATTAACCTCGGCGTGGATGTCTTCCGTTTAAATTTCTCCCACGGTGATGAGGCGGAGCATAAGGGACTGGTGCGGATGATTCGCGAGGCGGCGGAAGGGAGCCCCATTGCCATCATGGGCGACCTCAGCGGTCCCAAGATACGATGCGGCAGGATTGTGAAAGAACCCGTCTTGCTCAAGGAGGGGGCGTCATTCGTCCTGACAGTGCGTGACGTGGCTGGCACGGCGGAGTCGGTCTCTGTCAGTTACAAACATCTGCCGGAGGATGTGCATCCGGGGGAGGGCATCTTTCTTGATGACGGCGCCATTGAGCTCCGTGTGACAAGGGTTGCGGGGAAGGATATTTATTGCCGGGTCGTGAATGGGGGACTTTTGAGTTCCCACAAGGGCATCAATCTCCCGGGGGCGACCCTTTCCGTTCCCGCCCTGACCATAAAAGACCGGCGCATGATTCGCTTCGGAGTGGCGCAGGGGCTGGATTTTTTCGCTCTTTCATTTGTCAGGCGCGCGCGGGATATTCATGAGGCGAGGCGCGCCGTTCGCTCCGCAGGCGCAACAATTCCCATTCTTGCCAAGATAGAAAAGCATGAGGCGGTGACGAACCTTGAGGAGATTCTGGAAGCCGCCGATGGCGCTATGGTGGCGCGTGGAGACCTGGGCATTGAAATCCCCCTTGAGGATGTGCCGCTTGTCCAGAAGCGCATCATCGCATTGTGCAATGCACACGGCAAGCCTGTAATCACCGCCACCCAGATGCTTGAATCGATGATGAGCCGCCCGAGTCCCACACGCGCAGAGGTGGCGGACATTGCCAATGCCATAATAGACGGCACGGACGCCGTCATGCTTAGTGGCGAGACCGCCGTGGGGCAATATCCGTGCGAGGCTGTGGCAATCATGGATAAGGTGGCGAAAAGGGTGGAAGAGGGGCTGGACTATAACCGTTTTTTGACGGAGCGGAGTCTGGCAGAGGCGGGAAGCGTGCCCGATGCTATCAGTCTTGCCACCGCCCTTATTGCCCGCACCCTTGATGTGGCGGCGATTCTTTGTCTGAGCGTGACGGGCTATACGGCGCGTTTTGTGGCGCGCTACCGACCGCAATGTCCCATCCTGGTGTTCACGCTTGATGCAGACACGCAGAGGAGGCTTCAGCTCACCTGGGGCGTTGTGCCATTTCTCATGAAAAAGGTTTGCAGGAGGAATGACCTGAGCGGATTTGAGGCGCTTGTGAGAGAGGCGGTCAAGGTGGCGAAAGGTGAGGGATTTGTGAGGTCAGGGGAGCGGGTGGTGGTGACGGCGGGGGTGCCTCTTGGCGTGGGCGGCGCCACAAACATGCTGAGGGTTGTTGAAATATAAAAGCCGATTAGATAGTCAAAAAAATTGATAAATCTATGGATTGAATCTTACAATATGGATTGCCCTTATAGACGCAAAATCATTCCTCGAAAATTTTCGCCTCAACCATCAAATCATAATACTTTAACATATCATCCTTTTTAAATTTATTTTCTTTATATTTGAAGAACTGATCTAAAACACGCTCTTTGATTGAACCGCTCGCAACAGATGCCTTTTCCTTGCGATATATGAAATCAAGTGTAGAAAGCATCTCAAGTTGATCCGGTTTTAGAGATATAAGTTTAACCACATCACGGATTTTTTCTCTGTAGTGATTGAGTTCTTGCTCGTGCAAGGAAAGAATCTCTTCCATATTGTCCGATGGATAATAATTTGAATATTCTGGTTTGGATGCTTTATCTTTTATAACACCATCAAATGTTAATAAATCAATATCTTGCATTATTTCCTGGCAGAAAGGTCCATAATGATAAATATCAAATTGATAATCCATAGGAGTCCCCATTTGTTTCGCAAAATACATTAGTTTCTGAACGGCTGTGCGTCCCACATACATATTCGCCTCATCTGCTGCCCTGCGCGCCTCCTGGAGCATCAAAGCCAAAAGGGCTTGGTCTCTATTACGTGCAAATAAAATGGTCATTTTTCACCCCACTATAGATTATCTTTGTTTATTAATGAAAATTTTGATTTCATCCATCAATTTTGTTTGATCTTTATTAATATCTGCAAAAATAAATGATAGCAAGAAACGCCGAGGGATCGTCCCAAAAATCTGACTGTCTTCTCCCACATAACGTTCTATCTTTTCTCTCGTCCGCAGAGGTAAATGTATTCCCTCTTCCAGACTACCGGGAACTGCCAACTTATGAATATTTCCTTGCGCTGGAAGTATAATGAATTCAATATCTGGATATTTCTCTACCAAACTGTGTTTTAAGCTTTCAACTTTTATTTTCTCTTGGTGATCTGTGTTTGTCCCCGTTTCGTAAACTACCCGATGATGTCTCCGCTCTTTAATTCGGGATGCAAAATTCCCCTTTTGTCCGTTCTTATTCTTTGCGTCTTCAAATATTTTCGATATCATCGTTGTATCATTGTTCTCAAGAATTTTATCCGGAGTGTTTGGAAGCTCATTGTCAATTTCGAGAGATTCGTGGTACTTTTCCAAATAATAATCATAAATAAGGCGAAGACGATGAAGATAAACCTGCAAATTCATCTGATAACGAGCGAGAATTAATGCCTCAAAGGCATGAATTCCACCTCGATGAAGCCCAATAAGTAATTGCCCATAACCCCCCTCGAAAATCTCCAGACATTCTATCATTCTCCGATAATCAAAACGCCCATAGTCAACACCACAATGGTAAGAATCGCGTAATAGATAATCCGTTCGATCAGCATCTAATTCCCCAGATACAATATCATGAAGAAATTGTATCTGGGGCGGCATATTCTTTTGCTCTATTATTGAGGCAATCCGTTTGCCAAAGTTAGCGCCATAAAGATCATTGATTAAACCACCTAAAAGAGTATCTTCCTTTATTATTAATACCGAAAGTTTTTCATGACCTTCTTTTCCGAGAACAATTTTTTCCGCGCCGTGTGAAAAGGCACAATGCCCAATATCGTGAGTCAGAGCCGCAAGTCTGACCAATTGCCGAGCGATTGCTAGAGGATTTTTTTCAAAACCAACAACATTTCTAAGTGTATCCTCTATCAAAGAACCATTTTTTTCCGCAAGTTTATCAAATCCACGTGTTGCAATCTCCATAACTCCCAATGAATGCTCAAAACGTGTATGATTTGCCCCTGGGTAAATATATTCGGTCAAAGATAGTTGCCTGATATGACGAAGCCTCTGAAACAGAGGATGATCTATGATTTTGCGCTCTTTCTCCGAAAAATGTATAAAACCATATATGGGACATCGCACTTTTAGAATTGGATAATCCCCATCTTGGAGAAATTCGGGTGTTCTGAATTGACTCAAGATTCACAAACCTACTATTATAGGGCATTGCTATCTAATGTTCACAATGATAATTTAATTCAATGAATTGTATTGTGTCAATAAAATTTTGTCATTTTTAATAATAGAAACAACTGGTTTACATATAAGGGATATAATACTACCAAACCAAGAAATGCTCGTTTGATGCCTTTGGTGGATTGCGAGCTAATAGCATTTTTTTATTAATACAAATCCATATCCAATTTTTTCATTTCATCTCCCACAACTCTATTTAACAAAGCATCCACCTCGGCGGGGTCAACGAGTTCAACCGATTCCTCGCCTCGTCCGATAACCATGTCCTCATCCACGAGTGGTCCGATGAATGGTTTCAGGGCAAGGAGCATTCCACCTCCGCCGATTCCAAATCTCCAGCTGTAGCACTGGCAGGTTTCAATGACGATGAAGATAGTCTCCCTGAGGCATTTCAGGCGCTCCGGGTGCTCACATTTCCATTGATTGACATACTCCTCCTTGAGGCGAACATAATCACCGATATATATTTGTTTTCGTCCCATTTCCACGCTCCGTCGCCAAAGCCGTGTCCCGGTCTTCGCAGCCGCTTCGGCGGAGTTGGCAGCGTCGGCGACATCCGCCCATTTTTATGTCAGGCAGATGAGCCATTATTTTTCGTAGTATCTAAGTGCGTTAGCCTTTGCCGGGCATTCAGTGGCGATATTTTTGACAATGACCCGCCCCTCCGCCCGCAGTTTGTATAACTGGGGGACCATGATATCCCGCATCTCCGTCGGGGCGAGGGTATTCGTATATATTTTCGTCCCGCCCTCAAAGCCAGCCGGCGTATTGGTGCGCCACTTGATAAGGATGTGCCACGGGATACGTTCCACGGCGTCCTGCGGGAGATAATACCACTCCTCATTGCATGGGATGTTGCTCCCCATGGCGGCATGGCAGGCGTGCACAAGGTTGGAAAACCCGCGCAGTTCATCGTCCGTGTGTTCCTCCGGTCGGCAGTTGCGGCTCTTGGAATAGATAGCAAGGGTGGGGCTCCGGTGACCGACGGAGATAAATGCAATGGCATAGTCGTTCTCTGCAAAAACGAGGTTATGGTAGGATGCGAAGTTTGTGGCGAATTCATTATAGATGTTGGAATTCTCACGGACCAGTTCCACCTCTCGCTGAACAGAGAAGCCCCATTCATCGAGTGCCACGAGTTGCTTGTGGAGATGGTTGAAGGATGCGCCCGCCGGCGCAAGCCAGTTCTGGAAGATACTGATATAGCGCACATAGCGGTTATTCTCGGTTATATCCTGTGCGGAGCGGATAGTGAATTTAAAGAAATGGAAGTGTTCCTCGGGGGTCATATCACCGGAGGCGAGGAGGTCGGTGTCATACTGCGAACCCGCCTTGAAGTGGGGACCGCTGATAATGAGTTCATGCGCCCCGCCGAAAAAGGAATCCGACATATTGAAGATGGTATCCGGCGGCGTTTCCTCAATCTGTTTTTCCGTCATCCTGGAAAGGCGCATCTTTGTCTTCATGACGTGCAGGACATGCTCGCGACCGGCTGAATCTGCAAGGTAGCGGTTCTTCCACGCCAGGTTTTTGTCGGAAAGGAAGTATTCGTAATTCTTCTTCCAGTAATCTGTGGAGACGATTTCAAAGAGGTTGGAGATGCGGCGGAAGATGGGTTTGGTTTTATTCATTTCCGCGGCAGGGAGGTGGTCGATGTGTTCATAACGTCCATCCTGGTGGCGGAGGAGGCGGGATTTTTCCGGGGTCGTATCCCAGTAAGATGCCTCGCAGAAGCTGCAATAATCCTCCGGGACATGGGTTTCAATCTTCTGGGCGGTTTTGGGTCGGGCATTGGGGTCGGGCTTATTCCCGCGTCCGGGGATGAACCAGACCTCCGTCCCCGTGAAGGGATTCACCTGCTTGATTGTCCCATCCTTCATCACAACATAGGGATTCTGCACCACCATATCTGCAATACCTCATTTTGAGCAATCTGAAAGAACAAAATACAATCTACGATACAGGCTTTATGCTATTCAAGAATATTTATTGACTGGATTCAAAGATTATCGAAGTAGATACATGGTGCATGTCCGAATTCTAAACAAAAAATATTTGAGATATCTCATCTACGAATCCGCCTCAAGCGAATAAATTCTCGTATATTAGTGGTAAGAATTTATCATCAGACGATGCGTGAACACGGCATAAATCCTGTCAAACCTCTTTTATTATTCCCCGATTTTTTAAAAATCCACCATATTTTTACTTGACTTGTGAAAAAAAGCCTGTTTAATAATTTGGTAATCTTTGATTGGTTATTGAAATAATCCGGTTGGCTTCTATGAACAACCCATCCGCGAAACATACATAATATCACGTATGAAGGAGAAATAAGTTATGGCTCTCAGAGGAATAAAATCTGGTGGCTTGAGGCGCGAAGGCGCGGTTCTGGTTTTTATTTGCGCTGTGGCGGCTATGTTTGGGAATGGCGGCGCGGCGTGGGCGGCGAAATCTGGTTCTATTGTCGCCTGGGGGGATAATACTTATGGACAATGCGATATGCCCACTACGAACAGCGGTTTTGTGGCAGTTGCGGCGGGCTATGGCTATGGGTACAGTGGGCACAGCCTGGGTCTGAAGCAAGACGGCTCTATTGTCGCCTGGGGGAGTAATGATAAGGGACAATGCGATGTGCCCACTACGAACAGCGGTTTTGTTGCGGTTGCGGCGGGCTGTGTGCAAAGTATTGGTCTGAAGGGAGACGGCTCTATTGTCGCTTGGGGGGCTAATAGTTATGGACAATGCAATGTCCCATCACCGAACAGCGGGTTTGTGGCAGTTGCGGCGGGCTTTGGGCACAACCTTGGTCTGAAGGGAAACGGCTCTATTGTCGCCTGGGGGTGGAATGGTTATGGCGAATGCAATGTCCCCTCTCCGAACAGCGGTTATGTGGCGGTTGCGGCAGGCGTTTATCACAGCCTGGGTCTGAAGGGAGACGGCTCGATTGTCGCCTGGGGGTATAATTATTATGGACAATGCAATGTCCCTTCTCCGAACAGCGGTTTTGTGGCGATTGCGGGGGGATATGAACACAGCTTGGGTCTGAAGGGAGATGGCTCGATTGTCGCCTGGGGGTATAATTATTATGGACAATGCAATGTCCCTTCTCCGAACAGCGGATTTGTGGCGGTTGCGGGGGTATATGAACACAGCCTGGGTCTGAAGGGAGACGGCTCGATTGTCGCCTGGGGGTATAATGATTATGGACAATGCAATGACCCATCACCGAACAGCGGATTTGTGGCGGTTGCGGCGGGCTATAGTCACAGCCTGGGCATAAGGGAGTTGGGCGTCTCGCCAACACCGACACCGATACCAACTTTGACTCCTACACCCACGCCGACAAAAACTCCTGCTAATACAGCACCCAGTGTGCAGGTGATGACACCTCCCAGCCCGGTGAGTGGATTTATCAGTATTAATTATATTCTTCGTGATGCCCAATCTGATCATGTCAATTTAGAGGTTTGGTTCAGCATTAATGGCGGAAGTTATTTTATCCCAGCATCCATGGGGCTTGGTGGCGATGGAATTACCAATCTGGAAACAACATTCAACGGCGTTTTACATACTTATATATGGAATACCAATTCTGATATAGGTTCACAACTTGCGGATAATGTAAAAATCAAAATGAGAACCTTTGATGGCGATCTTTATAGCACAGAATCTACAAGCGGCATATTCATGGTGGATAACAGCGCCCCACTTCCTGAAGTAACTGGAATTGTCAAAGACATCCGAAGCGGCGAGATTATCAAAGGCGTTCTTGTTGAATTGTCGAGCGATGTCACAGGGGAATTGATTGACAGCAATGGAACAGATACGAGCGGAAAATATACCGTTTCTGCTCCTGATGGCAATACTGTACTGAAGATCAAATTCAGTAAGGCGGGTTATGACCCAAAAGAAATCAGGGGATTTACCGCCCCGATGATAATGAATGTAAATCTTAATCCTGGGATACCGCTTCCGCCGACAGGTTTGATAGCTGTTTCTGGAGCCAGCGAGGCGCTCGCGCGCTGGAATCCCAACACAGAATCCGACTTGGCTGGATATAATGTCTATCGGGATACGACAACTACAGGGACATTTTCAAAAATAAACATCGCTCTGGTGAAAGAAACATCCTTTAGAGATACCTCTGCCATATCAGGGAATGAATATTACTATAAAGTAACGGCGGTTGATAAGGATGCCAATGAAAGTTTGCCTGCTGGACCGGTACGGGCTGTTTCGGGTCTTGTTATTGTCACTCTGCCGGATGTTTCGGGAGAACATGGCACATGTGTACGAATTCCCATTAATGTGGATAATGCCGCTGGAATCAATCCCTGGGGCATAGACATAGATTTCAGATACAATGCCACCCTCGTTGATTCCGTCACATCTGGTGTTAAGATTGAACGGACAGCGGTTACTTCAAATGTGTCCTTTATCGCCAATACTCTGGAACCGGGCAGGATCAGGATTTCATCTATTGGACAGGCAGACACGCTTCGAGGCGAGGGGCATCTCTTTGATATTTATTTGTGGTTGCGTCCTGATGTCCCCGAGGGGATTTGCGGTCTTTTAAATCTTGCAGAAGTGAAATTTTATGATGAGGTTCCAGCACGCATACCTGCGGACTTCACTGATACGGGATTACTGTGTGTGAGCATAGAATGTATGCAGGGAGATTTAAATGGAGACAATGTGGTGGACAGTGCTGACGTTATCATTGCCTTAAAAATGGCAGTGGGTTTGATAATCCCAACAGATTGCCAGATTCAATCCGGAGATATAAATGGCGATGGCGTTATTGATAGCGCAGATGCCTTGATGATTCAACGACTGTCTGTTGGACTGCCCATTAATCCTCCTCAGGATGGAAAGGGAGGAGAGAAAAAGGTAGAAAAAAATTGGGCACTTCGTTCGGTGCTTGAAGGTAGGCAGTTAACATCAATTCAGATAGGTCAAGGGCAGACATCGCCGGGCGGATATGTGTTTTTACCCGTTGAAATAAACGATGCAACAGGATTAAGCGGGCTTGATATGACAATTGGTTATCCTTCCGATCGCTCCACAATCATTCTTGATTCAATCAATTCTGGCTCATTAACGGATAATTTCCAAAAGACTGTTTATTATGGCAGCGGCTATGCTAAAGTTAGTATGAGCAGTCAAAGCGCATTGACGGGCGGGAGCGGAAGCCTGGTTATTCTTAAATTCAGAGTGTCCTATACCGCACCTGCGCCATCGGCCATATCTATTAAATTAAACGACGTTAAACTTAAGGGGCAATATGGAGATAGTTTTGATTGGTATAGCACCATTCAAAAATCGGATGGAGAAATCCAAGTGTTATCCACAATTCTCACACAAAAGGATTTCACTGATTTCCTGCTTGGGAAAACCAAATCTCTATATGGCGATCTCAACGGCGATGGCAAGGTGGATATAGCCGATCTCGTTACATTAATCATCAGTCAACCGTAATTGTGGAAATGATTGTAATAAATGCTCGAGGGGCGGGGCGTCTCGCCCCTTGATTTGTTTTGTCATAATGTGCAAAATCGGATTTTCAATCCTGTCAATCCTGTCGAACCTCTTTTTCTTGTTCAGGGGCTATGATTGAATTGAGACATGCACCTGTAGAGACATCTTTTTAATTACATCCCTTGACAGAAAGGCAATATTTTTGCTCTCATCTATTTTAATATGGATGATGATATATTAATTGCCGGTCTAATTGACCTTGTGGGTGAAGGGTGTGTCCTTGTCTCCGAGGAGGAGCGGGCGGCTTACTCCTATGATGCCTCGCGGGGGAGCGCCATGCCGGACGTCGTAGTGATGCCGCGATGCACGGATGATGTGCAACAAGTGGTTCAGTTTGCCTCCCGGAACAAGATTCCGGTTTACCCGCGAGGGGCTGGCACGGGGATGACAGGCGGCTCCATTCCGCGGAGAGGGGGCATTGCCCTTGTTATGACGTCTATGAACCGGATTCTGGATATAAATCCTGTTGACCATATAGCGCGGGTGCAGCCGGGTGTGATTCTGGAGGACCTGAAGCAGGCAGTTAAGGGGCATGGGCTTTTTTACCCGCCCGACCCTGCCTCGGCTAAATTTGCCACCATCGGCGGGACTGTTGCCGTCAATTCCGGTGGGCTGAACAGCGTCAAATACGGCGTGACGAGGGATTATGTCCTTGCCCTTGAGGTGGTCACGGGGAGGGGAGAGGTGATGCGGTTTGGGGCGGGCACGCTGAAATCGGTCACCAGTCTTGATGTGACGAGGTTGCTTGTTGGCTCGGAAGGGACGCTTGCAGTAATAACAGAGATAACCGTGAAACTTTTACCGCATCCGCGCCGGCGTGGGACCTTTCTGGCGGCATTTCCCGATGACACGAGCGCCCTGCGCGCCGCCCTTGGCATCCTGAAGGAAGGACTTCTCCCATGCGCCATGGAGTTCATGGATGAGATGGCGGTGCATTGCGCCTTTTTGTACACGGGGGATATCTTTCTCAAGGGGATGGGCGGCGCATTGCTTATTGAGTTTGACGACCTTGAACCGCCTGATGAGCGGGGAGGGACAATCTGGGCGGCGGGTCGGGCGGAGAAGATTTGTTTTGAGTCGGGCGCCATTAACGCACGAGGCGCATCAGATCCAGCCGTCGCTAGCGCTTTGGCGGAGTCGGCTGTGGAGGGAAGGGAGGAAATCTGGGAAATCAGGCGCGCTCTCTCCCCTGCCATATATGAAATTGCGCCATCAAAGATGAATGAGGACATTTGCGTTCCCCGCTCACAGATGCCGGTTGTGATTTTAGAAATCAAACGCATTGCCCATGCTCACGGCATACACGTGGTAAACTTTGCCCATGTGGGTGATGGCAACATCCACGTGAATTTCATGTATGACAACTTAAATGAGGATGAGGTGCGGCGGACGCGGGAGGCAGTTGATGAGCTCCTCCGCATGACCGTCCTGCACGGGGGAACTATTTCCGGAGAGCATGGCATCGGGCTGACCAAGGCGATGTATCTTCCGCTTGAGTGCGGCGCATCTGAGATTGCCCTGATGCATGGCATCAAGGAGATTTTTGACCCGGATGGGATTATGAATCCAGATAAAAAAATATTTGCAGTCGCCGACGCTGCCTACTCCGCCGAAGCGGTTGCGAAGGCTGGGCCATAGCTCTGGCGACGGAACGAGGAGAAAAAGATTGTCACCCGCCGACCGTCTCTCCATGGAATTGAACGATTGTATCAGGACTGTGGCATCCCGCGTGGATTACCGGTTCTTTGCCTTTTGCGTGGAGGCAGAGAGGACGGAGGAGGGAGTCATCCTGAAGGGATTTGTCCATTTTTCCCAGCAGGAAAGGGCGCTTTTGCGATGTATTGAAAAGATTCCCTTAGTTGTGCGGCGTCTCAAAATCCGCTCCCGTCTTCAAATCCTCGCTAAGAAGAAATTGAGTTTTGCGCAGACTGTCCTGCCCTGCGTCAATATGCGCGCCTTCCCCAGAAAGACTGATGAGATTGTCTTACAAATCTTTCCGGGTTCCTTCCTTCTTTGTTATTTCACAAAA